>Ga0079202_10000003_pt1 | contig 39028 bp, 35 predicted proteins | sample PorBlaBluebeHill_FD_68601 | JGI IMG/M metagenome (GOLD analysis project Ga0079202, IMG submission 68601) | Marine algae microbial communities from Blueberry Hill - Blueberry Hill, Maine | ecosystem: Host-associated > Algae > Red algae > Blade | place: USA: Blueberry Hill, Maine
TGGATAGACAATCATATGGTCAAGGCAACTCGATTTAAAGGGAAGTTTACTGAACTGATCAAAAAGAACAAGGTGATTGATGTATTTAAAGATTAGTCAGCCTAATATCTCTTATCTTTGTTATTAATCATTTTAGTATGAAAGAGATAACCCTCGTGCTCTCTGGAGGAGGCATTAAAGGACTAGCTCATGTAGGTTTATTAGCAGCTCTTCAAGACCATGGCATTAAAGTCAAAGCGATTAGTGGAACAAGTGCTGGAGCACTCGTCGGAGCACTTTATGGATCAGGGATGACAATAGATATGATTGTGGATTTTTTCAAGAGTTACACTCTATTCCAACCATTCAATTTTAGTCTCAAGAAGCCAGGGATATTCAGTACTGATCGCTATAGGAATATTCTAAAAGCGAATCTCAAAGAGACATTTGAAGACCTTAGCATCCCACTTTATGTCTGTGCTTCAGATTTGATGAGTGGAGAACCCAAATACTTTGACAAAGGTGAACTCGTCTTACCAGTACTAGCATCATGTGCTGTTCCGCTACTCTTTTCTCCTGTGGAGATAGGGGAAAGGATGTATACTGATGGAGGAGTTATTGACAATTTTCCAATCGATCCATTGTTGATTAATTCGGATAGTAATATCTGGGGGAGTTATGTAGTCAAGCCATTCGCTATCGAAGATGAAGAAGCTTACAACGGGTATTTCAAACTCACGGTTAGAAATAATAATATGGTGATGTATCATGGGAACAAGCATAAGTTTGTAGCTGCAGAACATGTCTTTATGCCAAATATGCTTAAGATTCCTGCTTTCAACACTAAGTATGTTGACAAAGCCTTCAACATTGGGTATGCAAATGCAAAAAACTCTTTGGAGAAGTTTGGTTATTGAGAGGATGGAAGGGATCTTGTCCTTTGTGATTTATTAAGAATGCTTACAACCCAACCTTGTTACATCGGATATCCGTCTTGTTATTAGAAATCAGTACTAATAATTAAACTAAATTTGAACAAAATGAAAAGCATTCTCCTCTATTTGATTCTCATCGTATCTACTCTCATACTCTTTAGTTGTGATGACTCATCTATTACTGACAGTGCCATGGTTATACCTGAAGGATTTGTGTTTGATAATGTCGGTAAAGGATGCTCAAACTTTATTATTTATGAGATAAACGACCAGTTTTATTCTATTCATGTCTCAGGATCAAGGGATTCTTTAGGAATCAGCACCACTCTCAAAACATTTGATTTTCCAAATGACAACCTTCAAGTGGTTGTGAATCAGTTTGATGGATACATTGGAAACTATTACTGCGATGATGTAGTAGGCGATGAAGGAATAATTCTCAATTCTTATACTCCTATTTCAGGTACTGTAGATATCGTTATCACACAAGATAGTATCATAGTAAATGAATGGGAAGTCATCTATGAGATTTCAGTTTCATTAGATGATCTCATCTTTGAAGTTGATGATACTGAGGTTACGATTGAGAACTTAACTTTTAGCAATGTGAGAGTTGGTTGGATACCTGGATAGATGTATCTAGCAACAGATTTATAAATAATATTAAACTCACATTAAAGAGCTTTTTTAAGTATATCATGAGTACTTTCTATCATTCATTTAAATAGAATGGTAAGTTATAGATAGAGGAAGGCTCACTCTAGACTTCGTTGGGTTACGTTATTTAAATTTTAGGATTGAATCAATGTTCTTACTGGATATGGAATAGAAATATCATTTTCTTCAAATGCTTTCTTGATTGCCTTTATTGCAAGACTTTTTACCTCTAAGGAAGTAATGTTTTTCTTTCCTTCCAACCAAAATCTCAACATGAAGTCTATTGAACTATCGCCAAAATTTACATAATAAAACTCGATACTTTCTTTTTTGCTATCTGTAAAAGTATTATGAATAGCATCTATTGCTATAGTTTCAACATTTTCGAGATCACAGGAATAATCAATTCCACAAGTAATTGTAGTTCTGATTTTTTTAGTCAATCCGAAATTTTTAAATGGGTTATCCATTATCATTTTATTTGGGATGACCACTATATTGTTGTCGGACTCTTTAATCTTTGTATTACGTAAGGCGATTTCTACGACCTCTCCAGAGTATCCATTAGATTCTATATAGTCATTAACATTGAGCTCGTCCTTAATAGCTAGAAAAATTCCTGAAAAAGTATTGGATAATGTTCCCTGAAGCGCCAAACTTATTGCTAAACCAGCTACACCAGCACCAGCAAGTAGAGACTTCAATGTCCCATCAAGGTTTAGAATTGCCAAAGCCAAAAAGACTCCTAGAACTATTATTAATATTGATAAAATATTTGTTATCAACCCTCTGATCGAAGGCTGCTTAATAACTTTTCTAAGTAATTTATTGAAATAACCTTGGAGGTTTTTTGATAACCAATACGCAATAATAAAAGTCAATAAGGCTATCAAAAAGTTGGGTAAACTTAGAATGAGTGTATCAAACCACGTTGATAATTTTTCTAATAATTTACCCCAAGCTGATTCAATTTGTTCGTCCATTATTCTATGTTTTAAGGAGATTTTGGTAATTAAAATAGTTAATCTAATAACCTATGCAAGTTAAGAATAGCTTAGCTAATAGATAAACTAATGGCATGTTGATTAAAAGCTAACAAATAAGGATTGTGAGCAATCAATGATTAGCATAACTTGCAGAAATCAGGAATTTATGTCAATAACATAAACAACACTATTAACTTATACCCTGCACCACTACTTCACTTCTAGTGATGGCTGCTAAACTATCAAAATCATCGCGAACTGTAACATCTATATTTCTACTGTAGCACGTCCTTAATACTTTCTCTAATTGTAAGGTATTGGCTTTGTCCTCTTCAGTATTGGAAGGAAGGATGATCGTTTCAATATTATCAATTTCTAAGTTGAATAACAAATCATCTTCATTTTTGACTACATTCTTATTCTCAAAATCTTGATTAAGTTTATCACTGATGAGATTATGTTCTTTGGAAGACAAGTCTTTGAATACTGGTTCTAATTGTAATCGAAGTTCTGCAGGAGACATAGTATCAGTATTACCCATGAGCATGTGTGGTGATATATGTTTGTATCTGCTCAACTCTCTATATAGGGAATGATATTCTTCAACTGCAGCTAATACTAGAGGTACTTTTTCTCCTTCTAACACTGGCCAGAGTCCATCATCAATCATTTTAAGATATTGCTCTAGTCTAATCTTTGATTTATCCTTAAAGTGGCTAGTATTCGCTAGACCTTGAGAAGTTGGATGTAATGTTTCTTTCTGTATATCTAGATTTAAAGCGGTATCCATATCTGCAGGAACTAAATCATCAATTTTCACAGGGAAAATTCCAGAACTCACCGCCTCGAAAAATCTCACTTTATTTTGGCTTATTGTCAAAAGAAATAACCGCTGTTTATTTATCTTAGAAAGTAAAATCGGTGTTGCTATGAATGTATCCGATACTACATTTAATGATTGAGGTTCTTCAATTAGATGTACAATCTCATTAAAATCTTCACTAAAGTAACCTGCCAAACCTGAAGATTGGTTGGCCCAAAATTTAGGATCTTCTAAAAGATCAATTGCTGGCTTCAAAAATGATGTTTTTTCTATCCCTTGTTTTTCAAGTTTATCTTGTACCTCGCTAATTTCATTTTTCCACCTTATTCTATTGACCTCATAATCACCAATTACCTTGGTAGGGATAATAATGCTGACTGCAGTCGTATTTTTATGCTCTAAAACCTTATTTATTCTCTCTTTATTTATCATCAAATTTATTTTGTTGTTAGGTAATTACATTTCATATCGTCTGTTAGGATTTATTCTTTTCTTTTCTTCATGTCTAAGATGACTTCATTAATAAAATTTTCAAGATTTAGATCCGAATTCTGACCCGATGGTAAAAGCATTGTTCCTTTACGTCCATCATCTGTGTGTATCGCATACATAATAGTTATATTTGAAGGGTTACTAACACCCTCGTAACGATAACTCTCTTCTATAGTGACTTCTTGTGGACTAAATAGCTTGTCTGTTTTAAGGTCTTTTAATTTACCATTTTCTAGAATATAGCTACCTAAATACCCTTTAGCAACGTATTCGCTTATTTTGTTTTTCGCATCATTTGTATCAGGTACATCCATGTCATTGTAGTATTTGATTATCAATAAAAGTCATCATTTGATAGGTTTAAGATCCTTGAAATTATGCTGCTTTATTGAGAAATTTCATTACGAGTGATATAATAAGAAGTACGATAAACACATAAAAAATTATTTTTGCAATACCTGCTGCTGCTCCTGCAATACCACCAAATCCAAGTACACCTGCTATTAATGCTATTACTACAAATGTTAATATCCAACGTATCATATTTATTTATTTTAGGAAGGCATTTTAGTTTTGACCTTCTGGTTATATAATTGTTTTCTTCACTTTCATTAAGATAAGTTGTTAGGTCTTAATGATTTTTTCAAGTAAGCCTAAACTGATAAACCTTTGCATAAAATATACTCTGACATTATTAGGCTTTCAAGAAATCTGACTTTGTCAGCGGTTAATCATCTTGTGATAAGTAATGTTAATATATTTCATTCTAAATGTTCATTATTTATGTACTTTACTCTCTAAATAAGAAAAGGTTCGATTCTTAACAATATTTTTTATCATGAATATAATAGAAGCTTGTAGCCATTTGATCAAAAATATCTAAAATGATAAACATTCTAAGAAATAGTCTTCTCTCACTGTACAATAGATTGATCTCTAGTATTGCATTTTATCCAAGTCTCATTCTTGTAGGCTTTTTATGTTTAGTTATGATAATGCTTTCGATAGAAGACAATGGTTTAACCAAATGGTTAATAGAAAGTGCCCCATATCTCGTTATCAATAATGCTGATACAGCTCGATCTATTCTCTCAACGATGATAGGCGGATTGATTTCCCTTATGGTGTTTAGCTTCTCTATGGTGATGATGTTACTTAATCAGGCTAGCAGTAATTTTTCACCTCGGTTACTTCCTGGTTTAATTTCTGACAAGCGTAACCAAGTAGTATTAGGCACTTATTTAGGCACTCTAGTTTATAACATTATTGTACTGATGACAGTGCTACCTGATGGTAATGAATATACACTTAATGGGTTTTCTATCCTTATTGGGATGATATTAGCGATGAGTTGTTTGGTTGCGTTTATTTACTTTATACATACGGTGAGCAGTGGTATTCAGATTAATAATATTTTGGAAAGAATATTTGTAACGACGAAGCAAAGATTGCTATACTTATTAGATCAAGAACATGAGAATAAAGTGTCGTCTTCGTCTGTTGATACATGGTATTATATAAAATCTACCGAAGCTGGATATTATCAAGGGGTAAACTTGGAGGGTCTGCTTACTATTTGTGAAGACAAAGAAATCAATTTAAAGGTGCTTCCTTTCAAAGGAGAATATATCATGCCCAATGTAGATCTCTATGCTATCGATAAGGAATTAGAAGATCAAGAAATTAAAAGTATTTCTTCTTATTTTATGTTTGCCGATAGCCGAGATATTTCTGATAATTACAACTTAGGTATTAAGCAGTTAACTGAAGTAGGCATCAAAGCTATGTCACCTGGAATTAATGATCCGGGTACAGCCGTTATTACCCTTGACTACCTAACAGAGCTGTTAGCTCTCAGAATGCGATTAGGTCAGGATCAGATTTATCAAAATGAAAAAAATGGTACTACGGTACAATTACATTCGATAACGTTTGAAAATCTAATCTATCTTCTGATGGCGTCTTATCGACAATATTGTAAACATGATATTGTACTCATGGAAAAACTTGTAAAGATGCTCAAATACTTGAGCAAGCAAGATGCAAAGTTGGGGCAATATCAAAATGCATTGGATGAACAACTTGTCATAGTAGAAGAAGACATTGAATCCAGCATCAGCAACCAATCTGACCGCGATAGATTGAAAAAATTATTGGAATCTGATTAGCGAAAGGGTACATGCTAAAGGTGATAAGTCATCGCATCTTACCAAATAGATTGGCATCCTTAATTAAAAATTTCGTAGCTTGACTCTCGATGAATGTTATGTACATTATAAGCTTATTAGTTGTTATTGGCACTTTACTGCCAATCTTTGAAAGCAAACATTGGTTTGTTCGTGGTCAGGCATATTTTAGGTTTTGGTATCTAATTATCAATTCGGGGTTGATTGCATTTTTTCTTTTCATGACAGACATCAATAAAGTTAGCGTGATGGTGGTAATAGTTCTAATCTCTTGCGCTTTGATTTGTCTAAGAGATATCTTACCATTCACTAAGTGGTACAAAAAAGAAATAAAGGGCTGCTTGAATTCTTCAAATCTCAATAAGATAAGGATTTTAGCTTATAATGTCTACCAAGAAAATGATGATTACCATCAACTCATACAGAAGGTAAATTCAATAGATCCAGATATTGTTTTATTGTTAGAAACCAATGAAAAATGGAGAAAGGCGATGCATCCTTTAATTGAAAAATATCCATACAACATCAAAGCGATACAAGAGAATACTTATGGTATGATGTTGTTAAGCAAGCTCGAACCATTAGAAAAAGGCGTTGAAAGACTCTCTGACGAAGACATACCATCTATAGATTATCTTATTAAGATAAAGAATCAAAAAATTAGACTCAGGGGACTACACCCCAAGCCTCCCATTCCAGGAGAAGCCTTGACAAGTGAGCAGAAAGATGCTGAGTTTGCGGAGGCAGCAAAACTTCTTAGTGAACGGCCTGAGGATGAACTCATAATCGTTATCGGTGACCTCAATGATGTGGTATGGAGTAAAGCTTCGAAAAGATTTAAAAAAACGTCAGGTCTCGGAGATCCACGGGTAGGACGAGGCACTTATAGTACTTTTCCAACGTACTTTCCAATTAGATTTCCGTTGGATCATATATTTTGTTCATCTCAATTATTGCTTTCAGAACTCAAAGTGCTTGAAAACATTGGGTCCGATCACTTTCCCATCTATGTAGAGTTTTGTGTGCCAGAGTAAGGTGTATCCAATTAGCAAATAACAAACTTCACGACTATTTACTCTGATAGCATATCATCTATTCGTTTGGCAAGAGCCAGGTGTTCGCCGACACTATTCTTACGAAGTACATTAGACATTAGAGCTACCATGTATTTTCGTTGAGTACTATCTTGTTTTTCAATGATGGCGATACTATTCATGTAATTATATCTATTGCCTGCATAATTTTTTTTAACGAATCCAGGTTCGGGTTTAAAGCTATAGAGTGAACCACTCTTGAAGTATACAGCATCATCGTTGAGACTATTACTAGAAGCATAGCGAATACGCCTATCCGTTAAGTACATAAGACGCTTTATCTCAAGCGATATTCTTTCGTTTATCACTTGACCACTCTCTAAGGCAAACATAAACTTCATAAGACCTTTTGTAGTACCAATACTGCCTCCCCTTCTCGGAACATATTTCTCAGCTCCACTTGTAAAAAAACCTCCAAGGCGATATTCATCACCATCTATGTCCACACTTTCTAGGACACAATTAGTTAGGTCTTCTGTAAGATTACTTAACACAGCTTTACCTGAATTTTCTATTACCATGTCCATCTCTTGTTGGGTAGCACATTCATAATAGTCATCCATGATATGCACCAATAACATCTCTCTCATTACTATACTTGCAGCACCATTGTTACTTTTAGAAAACATGTGGTCTAACCATTCGTACAAAGAGAATACGTCGCTTTCTTCAGCTTTTCGTTTGTAGTATTTATTTTGTTTGATATCGTAGATTGGGATTGTATGATGATCATACACCACAAATTCATTTCCTCGGACTTTTCTATTATAAAGTACTGCTCGGATATCTTCCCAGTTATCACCATACACCTTGTACAATGCATCAAATAGTCCCATGGCAGCTATAATTTTAGCTACACTACCAGGTTGATAACCTACATTTTCTTTTAAACCGGCATACCTTATATTGTTTGGGTTGGTAATATCCATAACAGACACAGAATATTCTGGCTCTAGATATCTAAATATATTTTGCAATTTTTTCTCTAAATTTCGGTCTTCTTCTGGCCAAGAGGATTTGTTCTTTAGAAGATTGAGTTTTATATCAGTGAGATTGAGTAAAGCACCTTTGTCGAGTTTGGTATCTACGGTACTGTCTTGCATTACTTTGTATTGATAAAGCAATCTATCTATACCGGTGTATTGATATCCATCTATAGGATAGGTATAAATAGTCGTACTGAACAGTAAGCCAATCGAGAGTAGTATATATTTCATAGTGTTTTCATCATTTTTTTGGTTCCATTAGTATGGAAATGTTTTCAAGTTTTGGATCCATTTTTTTGAGGTATTCAGAGCTCAGAGCATCATTGTTTTCTACAAAAGGTCTTACTTGAAACAACCAGATAAATCCATCTTTCATTCCGAGTTCTATATCATATGCATGTTCAGATTCTGTTATCAGATCCATTTTTTTGGCAATAGACTTAGCCATCGCATTTAGCTTAGTGACGTCCTCGTTATCTAGTACAGGCTCAGAGAGTGACGCATATTTAAAGGTAGACCCGCCTGAAGGAGGTATTGTTCTATACTTAGTTTCCCTACCTGGTGCTATGAGTTCTGCGTATCCATTATTATGTATGATATAGCTCTCTGCAGATTGACCTTCTACAGCACCTCCTACTCCTCGACTAAATGAGATAGAGATATCGTCATCATTTCCTCTATTGACACCTTTGGTTATTATCACGCCAGATTTGTCCACATTGACACTAGGTATGATGAGTATGGAAGGATAAACGTCTTCGGGATTTTCAAGATATTGCTGTCTCCATTGATAGCTTCTTTCTGTATATGGTGATGCCCAGACTTTCTTTATTCCATCAAGGATTTCTTGCCTATCTACAACATTGAATAATGTAAGATTGAGACCAGCTCCTGTAAACTGTGGTAAGTCTTCCATATTGGTATCGCTACGCAAAAATACCGGCACCTTTCCGATAGGATTTCCGAATATCATTTTGAAATGCTCTTCTATATTGTCAACCAGTGTGGACTTTAGTGGCATATCTTCTATCATTAATCTGAGTTTGCCCAGTTCGACTAATGTTTCTTTTTCTACTGTAGATTGATTCTGTCCATTTGCTATTTTTTGTCTTTCGGTGGTAAAGATATTTTTGAGGAAAGACCAGTATGTAGAGTTTTGGTTAGGTATATTTTGTTGCATGTGATCTTTAAAGATGCCAAATGGAATTACCATGCCCTCTACGACATGCTCAGGAAACATTTGCTTGAGCTGTCCTAAGTTGGCAGCCTTAGGACCACACCACTTGCCTGAGTAGGTAGCATCTATCTTTGACATATCCAAAAGACTATCAGCATGTAGGATGATCTTGTCCATAGAGATGTTCAGGCGGTTTTTATCTTTTTTATTCTTATCAAATAATTTTTTCTCATCAGAACTCATATCCTTAGCAAGTTTGAGTAATACTGTACCACCAGACGAGACAGCATAAAAGACATCTTCACCATCATAGGATTTTAATGAATTGAGCACATTGCTAGAGATAAGAGCATTAGGGATACCTAGGTTTCTTGCTAAGAGTTGTACATGTGATACAGGATTGCCTTCCTTTACATTGAGTATACCTGCTACTGGCTTCATCTCTGTCGGAGGTCGGTCAAAGGCATAAATTCCTGTTTTGTCAAGATTTACATTCTCATCAATTGTCGGGAGTACGTAGAGCTTACCTTTTGTATATCCAGGGTTGAGTCCTTGTATTCCTGCTTCTTTCTTATTCCCCATAATATTTGAAGCATTATTTACTATTTCGCTATAAAATGAATTAATATTCTCTACTAACTGACCTGAAGGAAGGATAAGCGAAGACCTAATCTTGTCATCTACAAATCCATAACTTAATGGTTCAAAGGCAGAAAACAACCTTACTGGTTCGATATACAATGACTGTATCATCTGGGTAGACCATAAGACAAGTTTTTGACAAGCATGTTTGTAGTATTCTAATTCTACTAATGATACTTGCTCAGCTTGCATCCAATCGAAATCAACTTTGAGTTTATCGTATTCCCAAGAAGAAAGATATCCTGCACCATATACACCGTTAGTGAGAAAACACATCTTTTCTCTGATGTCACCTAATGAGTTTTGCTCGATGGCATAGATGTTTTGCATGGCTAAAGATTCCAATTCATTAGCTAGGTCTATGAGATCTAATCTGGCGGATGACTTGGTTTCCTTTGTAAGATTTTCTCTCAGGAAAAAAAGAATATCACATGCCTCCATGGCTCTGAGAGCAGCACCTGTATTCTCAAGGTTTTCAAGTTTACTTTTTAGAGAAGATGTAAATGGACCGCTAGTCAGCTTCTGAGTATAGAACTGTAAGTCTGATACTTCAAAGGGTTTGTACATTTCTTTGAGATCAACTACAAGTTTATCATAATAATCTTTCCCAATCGAAGATATTTTTTGATTGTTATCTCTCCATTTTTCAACTAATTTGAGATCTGTAGCCGAAGGATTATTATGTAGTTTGATTCTGGTATCCATAAAGTTACTTTCTTCATCTGCTAGCAACTTACTGTAAGCTCTTACCCTCTGAGCCACCCTTGTATCTTCACCATGTGGAATATCTATGGCAGCCATTTTTATCAACAGATAATTTTCATCGATTCTTGTATTACTAGACACAAGCCATTCTAAAAATTCTTGACCCCACTCTTTTTCATCTTCGATTTGCTTGGCACCTCTATAGTTTTTTGCCTTTTCGAGAATCCAACCATTATCTGTATCAAATAGAAAGTTAGTTATCTGATATTGCTTTAAACGACTATTTTGATCTGACTCATTCCAGAAGTCTTCAATCTCTGTCCCCGTTAAGATCTGGTCTAAAAAGATGTGATCATGCTCTGCCAATTGTATTACCCTAGTTTTATATGTAGCATGCTGCCAGCCTTCGAGGGGTTCTGGACAAGGGTCTTTGGAGCCTCTAATTGTTCCATCTTCGCAAAACCACTTTATTGCAGCATAGGGCCCTCTTTGATCTTCTTTTAGTTCTTGTAAATAATCTTGATTTAATGTTTGTGCATCTATTAACGCAGATACTAATGTAAAGCAGAGAAACAAAAGTATTAGTGATAAATTCTTAAACATAAGTATGAGTTATTCGGTATTATCGTTAGTGATATGAAAGTTATTGAGTTCGATTTTATGAAAATTAATCAAACTATCTGGGTGATTAGTGATTTTGGAACAAACTTTTAACTAAATAGCAAATATGCAACAATTAATGACTCTACTTTTTTAAAGCCTTACATTATGATCAAGTTAATCAATTTATTTTTGATTATATTTTTTACTCATTTCAATTTATTGACTTTTGGTCAACAGCAATTTAGTTCTACTCAATTGCCTTATCCTTCTATATACTATCAGGAGTTAGACCAAAAACAGGATAAGGCTCTTCAAGCTAATCTAGAAGATATCATTACAAATAATAGTCTATGGAAAGAGTTGATTTTAAGAAAAAAAATGGCTCTTGGACTCGTGGACTTAAGAGACATGAATAATATCAGGTATGCTGCTCTGAATGGAAAGCATATGTTATATGCCGCTAGTTTACCTAAGATTGCTGTACTGCTTTCTGCCATCGAAGCTGTAGATGAGGGTTGTCTCGAATATACTCCCCAGCTTCAAAAAGATCTTAGACTTATGATCGCTAAGTCTAATAATGCAGCAACTACAAGAGTGATAGAGTCTTTAGGGTTTGATAAGATCGCGGAGACAATGACTAAATCCAAATACGAACTTTATGATATTAAAGATGGAGGAGGATTATGGGTTGGTAAAAAATATGCTAAAGATGGACGCAAACAGCCAGATCCGTTAAAAGGTCTCAGTCATGCCGCTACTGTAGAACAAGTAGCCCGATTTTATACAATGCTCGCATACGGGAAACTGGTGAATGAACAATGGAGTCAAGAGATGATGAGATACCTAATAGATCCACAGATTAATCACAAATTTGTGAAGACTCTTAATAATTTAGCCCCTAATGCAGATGTGTACAGAAAGTCAGGTAGCTGGAAGCAGTTTCACTCAGATAGTGTACTTGTGTTTGGTGATGATGGAAGAAAGTATATTCTTGTAGCCCTTATAGAGGATTCTAATGGAAGCGCTATTTGCAGCAAATTGGTATCCAAAGTAGAACTGGCATTAGGCATCGGACAAGAGCTACAAAAACCTACACTTATAGATCCTGGTGTGCCAATATTGCGTCCAGACCTAGATGGTAATTATTGAAAATTTAGTTTAAATTATTCTGATAGTTTATATTAAGCTGTTGTCAGTTTTTTAACTGACTCGAAGAGATAAGGATTTATTCTTTTTAGATGCGGAGCAATTATATCAGAATTCTTTATATGATCATAATTAAGATGGATATCAGCGTTTAGTTCAATTGTTGTTGCCATCCTTAAGACTGGGAGTACTTGTTTTTTTAAACGGTATGGTAAGAGTTGATCTAAGTAATCCAGCGTCTCTTCTTCACGTCCCCTTACTATTCCATAATAGCATTTCATCATTTCTTCACTATCTAAAATTAGTCCCATTATGACAAACATAATATGAATATACACACTGCGTTCATTCTTAAGAAGGACATTTGATATCTTAATGATTTCTGTATCATCAGATGATTTCTGACTCTTTATAATCAAAGCGTTCATAAGATTAATCTCACCTGATATCTCTTTTATTTGGTTAATTATTTTTCGTAGTCGGACCCGATTTCTACGGCGACTATAGTTCAAATAAGGGTAATTTCTTTTCATTACCCCAATTATCTTAAGTGTTTCTATCCTTACACCTCTGTTAGGATGGTCCAATATGGTAAAAAGAAAATCTAAATGTGATTGTTTGTCTATGTGCTTAAATGCAGGAATTAGCTTTTTGAGTTTTTTACTTTCGGATTTTGGCAACGATTTTATATGACTCAATAATTTATTGGGAAATATAGCTAAAGCTTTATACCAGCGCTTACGATTATGAGAATTTACTTGACATTTTAGTACATCGGGATATAAGATTTTAAGCTTACCCTGCATTACTGCAAATAAGGCGTACATCTTCATATCTGCATTTGCTGATAGACTCAAGTGTTCTTTGATGATTGGGTAATATTCATCTGATCTACTATGAGCTACTGCTGTCATCCATGTACGCCAGAGTTTTGGCTTTAATTCATTTTGACATAGGGATTTGTAAGCTTGTTTGATTCTTTTGTTGACTTGGTACTTTTCTTGTAGGCGACGACGATGTCCTATTGACCTTGCAAGAGCACCTGTCAGTATGATTTGATTATCGATTGCAGTTGTTTCATACAGAGCTTTGAGATCCGACTTAGAATTAATATACTTCAATTTTTCTTCAAAGTACTTTTTCCTTACGATATAGGATTTATCTTTTCGTAAGTGATCTAATTGAGTGATACCCTGCACTTTGTATTCTTCACTGGTGGTCTCAATGGCAGCAGACCTTATAGGAACTTTAGCATCTTTTGTTAGACGAACAAGTTTATTTAATCGAATAGAAGATTTTCGTGGACTCCCTTTGAGGATGTGTTCTAGATATTCTCTAGGGCTTATTGTCAGATCTTCATCCTCATCATCATCGGCATAAACAAGATAAGATAATTGACGGAGGTATGTTTTTCTCGACAATATGATAAAAGTAATCCATGCAATAACTATAAGTATGGTTGCTATTGCTATTACTGAAAACGGCAATGATACTTTATTAATGAGTATAAAGATTAAAATTCCTGACAAACCTGTGGCTATACTATCAACTACAACATCTACAAGTGACTTGGCTCTTTCTCTTAGACCAGAAGAAAGCGGCATGATATTAATTTCTGTAGATGTCTTGTAGATGCTTTGTTTCATAGAACCATCTACCATCTTCATAATGATACCAACAGCTAAAACTGGGAAGTATAAAAAAGCTACCAGAGATCCCAATATCATGACAGGCATAATAGACATACTGTACGTAACACCAAGTCGATCTATCAATACTTTTACAACAAATAGTTGGATAATTAAACCAATAAGATTAATAGAGCTAAACCAAAAGCCGAAAAAAGCAGTCAAGGTATCGCGATCTGCAAAATGTGAGTAGGCTACCGCGTTAAACAAATAATCTAAGAGTTTAGATGCTATCACACCAAAGCAAGTGATACCCACTATATAAGCAACATGTTTATTTTTTAAAGTTCTGAAAAACTGTCCACCAATCCATTCAGAATTAGTATTTCCGTTCATCAGGTCAGGGCCAAATTCTTTATGCACTTTACTTAGACTTAATGCTGCAAAAATTAAAAATGCAACAGCCGAAAATAGCAAACCAATATTGCCAAAGTTAGAGACGGCAGCGCTGGCAAAATAACCACCAAATACACCACCACCAATCGCTCCAACACCAACAGAAGAAAGCACCCGCTTGGCTTCGCTAATGCTTAATAATGATTGGCAATATTGAAAAAAAAGAGTAACAGTAATAACGCTAAAAAGACTGATGTAGACATAAACAGCCACAGTTAGCCATCCAGTTAAATAATCAAAAAACATCGCGACGGCCATCGCAGATATCAAGGAAACATGAAACAAAAAATTAATTTTAATAGCATTGATCAAAGAAAATGATCGCCTCAAAAGAATTAATGCAAAGTGAATAAAAACAGCTGCTACAGCAATGCTGATAAAAGCAATAGGCATAATATTAATACCGTAGGCATTCAACATCAGACTGGTGCCAAATGGCTTGAGAATCATGAGCACACTTATGATAAGAAAGATGGTAAGTTGCAAGAGTATGACTTTTTTAAACTCGTCATGCTCAATATCAACAACCTTGCTTAAGAATGGATTGATTAATTTACTCAACATCCGGCACTCAATGTAAATTTAATTGATAGCAATATTATGGATATATAACTTCATATGGATATGAAAGCTCATAATTCTTCTAAATATTAAAAAGTTAGTCATAATCACAGATTATTTTACACATAATTCATGATAATCAGCAGCTTTTGATGCCCAAGATTGTGGTCTTTTTCCATAGCATTCTAGTATGGCGTCAACTCCAATTATAGTTCCTTTTGCTAATCTACCTAATACGGCAATGGGCATGTTTAAATTATCCTTAGATGATAGATATCCATATTCATCAGTTGCTATTCCGAGGTCATCATGAACCGCTCTAATTATATTATTTGCTAATAAATGCTTAAGGATTGGTGAGTCAATAATTTTAATTTTTGGTGCATCCAGAACAGAGTTAATCATTGTCTTAACCATTATTGAATTTGCATTCTTACTGAGTTCCCAACCCGCTTTACTGAGTTCTATTGTCGGGTTATTTACATAGTCCAGATTCAAAACATCAGCATCTACCAAGGCTATTATTTGTTGGACACTATCTACAGGAGGACCAAATGAATATCTCTTCACTCTTTCGTCCAGCTTAACAATAGATGCCACCACTTCATTATTGCAAGAATTAAATGATAATGTATCATAGATTGAAGGCTGACAATGACGCCAAACTTGGCCAATGCAATAATCTAAGCTGACGTCTTGCACACCTGTTGCAATGTCAACATATTTTTTCATCAAACTGTAAGGACTTAAATCATTACTGATAATTGTATGATGTTTTATGTGTTCATCATATAACCAATCCTTAATGACCTGAATAATTCCCTCTTTAAAAATTGGTTCTCTATTATTTGTTGGTCGTAGACTCAGATATGCATCGGCTGCAATAGGCGCAAAAGCATCTATTAAGAAATTAATATTCTTTGCTTTTTCTTGATTTTCTCTGTTACCTATGGAATCCTCAAAGGATGCTATTTCTTTTTCACTTGGTTTATACAAGTTATCTATTTCTTGATTTAAGGGTTTTGGTACTGGGGGTAACCCATCAAGTGAAAATGGAACAATTAGATTCTTAATATTTATAGGTGTAGAATAATTGTACTTTCTTTTTTTAGGATCTATAAGTTCTAATGTACCTACCTTACTAACAATTCCTCGGATAATGTCAATCATAGCTAATCCAAATCCTCTTATGCCAATAGAAGAGTCATAGTCTAAGTCGTCATTTAAATAGGTATTTAAAGGATAAGGCGAATTATAAAGTTTAATGTGATGTTCTTTGTCAATAATATTTTTCCACTCAGCTATTTGAGGAGAATCTTGAGTTGGCTGATGTCCAATCGTTAATAAAATTTCATCTATTTTTTTAAACCTTTGATCATCCTCGCATTCTATAGAAAAATAGTCTCCGCCAGTATCTACTTTTTTAACTTTACATTGGATTAAAGAGACAATGTTTTCCTCTATGAGAGGACAAACTAGGGACTGAAACCTTTTTTGGAGATAAAGTCCCAATTTTGCTCTTTTTGGGTAGTGATCTACTGATCTAGATCTAGATGAAAATTCTTCTCCAATCCATTTGTGATATGAAGGAAATGAAGGAATTTTAATTTTTTCAAAGGTCACTTCTGGACGACTTTCTATCAAGATAATACGGTCTGTAATATTGAGCCAGTTTGCATCATTTTGAGTCAATCCATAAACCGGACCATGACCGTAGTTTCCCTCAGAATCAAAAAGTAAGAGATGTAAATTCTTTAAAATTTTTCTTTGAGCTAATTCTAAAATATAGCATTCCAAAGCGTAAGAGCCGCGTGGCCCTATTCCGACTATAGCAAGATTTCTTTTGAAAATGGCCATCGGTCTAATTAAATATTAGTGACTAGAGAAATATTAATATTAAGATATAATACCAGATAGAATACCACTAGCTATACTTACTATAGCTGCTAGACCTAAAGCCCACCAAAAATTCTTTACTCTGAAGCCAGGTAAAAACCAATCAGCCACCTGGATCAATATTGCATTTAACAACCATGTGAAAATACCCAAAGACAAGATTCCTAAAGTAACAATCTTCAGCACTGTTCCTAGTGTGATGTCGAGAAACCCTACAAGAAGTGCTACTATGATACACTGCAAAACATTTTCCATTTCTACGCCACTAAGAACCTTACCACCTAAGTAGAACGAAATACCGGCGACCAAGACATTAATTATCATTTCCATATTATTTATTATGTGTTTATAATGTTAATACTTAAAGTAGATGAATAAGTTCGAGATGGACAGAATTTTATGTAATCTAGCTTTATGTCTTAGAATACAATTGACACCAGTTAATTTTTTTCTGTGATAGCAATGACATCCAACCATCAGATATGCCGATGCTAATTAATTTAATCAGGTTGCAGTAGAAAAACTTCTGCCTCTAACCTTTTTAATCTAAATCCATTTGTCCTTGAATCCCTTTATTTTGAGATTTTTGAATTCTGCTGATTGAACGCGACCATTTTTTGTATATCTCTACAGGTAATGGATATTTTTCTGCGTTTAAGTCTTTTTTTATCACGGGGCTAAGCAACCATGGTGCTTGAATAATAGGACCTGAGATTTCAGACAACTCTGGAATCCAGTTTTTGACATAATCTCCGTCTTTATCATATTTCATTCCTTGATGAACTGGATTAGTGTACCAAATTTCCATGGCTTGGGTACTCCAATTGAGCCAATTACTGCATACATCATAATCAAGTAATTTATGCTCAAACCATGCTGCTCCCCATCTCCAATCTATTTCATAATCTCTGGTCAAAAAACTAGCACAATTTACCCTTCCTCTATTAGACATAAAACCAGTTATATTTAGCTCTCTCATATGAGCATCGACAAATGGAATTCCAGTTTTACCATTTTTCCATCTTTCAAATAAGTCATCATCTGTTTTCCATTTTGTATTTCTATTCTTTATTCCGCCTTGATAAAATATCCTATCGCCAAATCGTAATGTTAAGTATTTAAAATAGTCTCTCCAAACTATCTCAAAAATCAACCACCATGTACTGGCGTTTTTCTTTACTTCTTTTTCATACTGCTTTACTTTCCAGTAAATATGACGAGGTGAGAGGGAACCTGTTGCCATCCAAGGAGAAAATTTAGAGCTGTAGTCCATACCTAGTGACCTATTCCGCGTCCACCTGTAACTGGTAAGATTTTCACTTATGAATGTGTAGTACTCAAGTCTTTGCAAAGCAAATGTTTCTCCTCCTAAATAATTTTGTTGATCAGTATCTATTATTTCCTCAGCGGTAAAACCTAAATCATTTGCACTAGGTAAGTTGCCCCAATTAGTGATATCTGGACAATTTGGAAGTGTATGTGGTGTTTCAAATAATGGACGTACCGAGGTATTTTTTGTTAATTTTAGACGAAAACTTTTAGAAGTAAGGGGTGTATCTTTGGGACTAAAGGGTGCATCTTCAGGATGGTATAGCGTTTTACCCCAGATAGAGGTAACCTCACAATTGGAATTCTGAAGTGCAGATTCTAAATTATTTTCTACAGTTAATTCTTCGCTAGCTATTTCTTTTTGATAGATAAGATGAGTGGCACGATGTTGCTTAACTAATTTCGGTAAAACATCTTCAGGTTTTCCAATTTTAATCAGTAGGTTCCCACCCTTTTGGTTACAGTTGGTTCTTAGATTTTCTAAACTTTGGCACAAAAATTTGAAACGTAGAAAACTTGTTTTTCTAAATTTTAATGGGAGTATTTGGTAATGTCTTGGATCAAAGCAATAAACCATTAAAACACTTTGACCTAGAGATATCGCATTGGTCAAGCTCTCATTATCGTGTAATCTAAGGTCATTGCGAAGCCAATAAATTGTTGTCATCTTTAAGATTTGTTGATTTCATTCCTAGAGAACTCTACTGTATTCGCTGTTGTGTTAGCCACCAGAAAATTGGGGGCATTTTATATTCTAAATTTATATAGGCGGTAATTAATTTTTCAAAAATCTAGATACTGATAAATTGCTTGAACGAGTTATTCTCTCTAATGCGTATCCACTTAATATTTAACTATGTCGTTATCAGAATCTGAAACATCTACATAAGATTTTCCAGTTAATAGTGCCTTACCCATGTCATAGAGTTGAATTATTTTACTACTTGAGCCATCCCAATATTGTACGGAATCTGGGATAACTTTTATTAAAGTCAAATGTTCGGCATTGGTTCCTTCTGGGAACCACGCTTTCATAATGAAAGTCCATTTCTTTTCAATGATTGTGGCATCATTAATAATTTCCGCAATACCAGATAAAGAAATATAAGCATTGTCAGAGTGATTAGCAAAACTAAAATTGACTTGCTTATTGTTAATTATATCTTTGATTTTTGCTGAATTAATGTCTGTGAAAAACCATACATTATTATCATCGTCAACATCAGCATAAGCAATTGGTCGACTGAAGAGTTTACCGTCATCTTGAGTCACAAAAATGCCAACTCGATTGTCATCAATTAAATTTTTGATTTTTTCTTTTTGATTCATATTTGATTTGTTTTAATTATTATTCGTTAGAGTCGTTCGACTTCACTTTCTAATTTAAGTACTTGATCTCCATCTTCTTGTTCGATTAGTAGTGCTTTATCATCTTCACTTCCATTACGTGTAACTTCATTTCCTTTTATAGTCTTTGAAATACTCTTTTTAAAAGTTTCAGTGACTTTACCTTGGGCATATCCTTTGCCCCACTTCCATTTTACTTCTGTTCCTGTTCGAATCATGGTTGATGTGTTTTAAATAATAATAAATTATTGAATTAGACAAGAGATGTATTAAGACCAGACATAACAGAATCTACCATATTCTCTACACTTAAACGATCAGAGCTTAATTGGCGTTTAAAATAATCTATGGTACCATTTAAGGAGATATCATTAGAGGTGCCTCCATTCTTAAAGTGATAAGCATAAACCTCTCCTATTATTGTAGTTACAAATCCAGCTATTGTGGCTTTTATTAGTGTTTCTCCTAAAAGTTTATCCACTTTTGCAGTAGCAGCTAATTCTTCTGTGGCTAAAGTAACCAGTTTCCCAAGTAAGTTAGAAGCGAATGAACTGATGATTAATTTAGTGTTGTCACCTATTCTTTTATTATATTTTTCAGCTATTTGGTTTATCATTCTTACCTGAATAAAAGTAACTCCAGCAATATCAACAATAGGGATTGGCAATACAGCAATGGCCGAGGCTTTTGCTGAAGAAGCAGCTATTATCTTGGTAATTTCTTCTAGGGAAACATCAGGTAATAACTCATCAATTTTCTTAAGTGATTTTGTATCTAATGTCATTTTTTTGCTATTGTTTCACATGATATACTTTATAAGAAGAAGAATGTTCGGTAAGAATTGAATTCATTTATATTATTATTTAGAAATCATTGATTGTGAGAGATTACATAGATATGCAATGAAACCATTTAATGAAGGAGTGGAAGCATGGATATGTCATAATTAATAAATCTATGATTGATTTTAGACCACAGATAAAAATTTAACTCATTGAAGTGATTTAATAACGTATCTTAAAAATAGTCGTATCTGTTGGGTTTCAAGATTAAGCTCACTTCCCGATAGCTATCGGGATGGGACATAAAAAAAGCTGAAGTATTGGGAATCAGTGGATGTAAATATATAACAAGATGTTTTTAAGTCAATTCATTATAAAAAGTAGAATGTTTTGCTCATACTACTATTAAAATGTTGTCTAAATTGTGTACTTCTCCCTTGGACTTCAACTCCGTTTTAAAATTACTTTTTGAATTTTACTTTTCTACTAAGGGTTCATTTAGTGAAAAACTATTCCAGGTGTATAATTTATTGTGATCAATAAAAAATTGTTTAAATGAAAAAAATAAAACTGCATAATTTTACAGAATTAGAAGAAAAGAAGCCAATTGGAAAGCAAGTTAATGGATTGGACTTAGTGCTAGTAAGATTCGACGAAAATGTATCTGTACTTTATGGCAGATGCCCGCACAGAGGTGCTTTGATGGCGGATGGGTACGTTGATGGTGAGAACCTAATGTGTGGTTTACATAATTGGGACTTTCGTCTAGATACAGGTGTCAGTGAATATAATAATGACGAGGCGTTATATAAGTTTTATTCGGAGATAAAGGACGGTGTTATCTACATTGATGAAGATGAGGTCAGTGACTATTTAAAGGATAATCCTCAACCATTTGATAGAGATAAATATTTGGGACAATACGCTGATACAAATCCTCAAGCAACTGAACCGTATACTTCCTATATTAAGGAGCTGGCCCGAAATGGATTAAAAAATTTGGGACATCATGGTCCCTCGGCATCGATGGGAGTCGATAGAGATACCTTACCCAAATGGGAAAACATTCAATTTCTACCTGCTCAATTGGCTCAAAGACCATTGCTTGATAGTGAAGACGTAAGGACTCAAGTAGTCATTGGAAAAAAGGCAGATAAACCCCTCCACTTAGAAATTCCAATTTTTGTTTCTGATATGAGCTTTGGATCATTATCAAAAGAAGCTAAAATTGCTCTAGCTCTAGGGGCCGAGCAATCAGGAACTGGAATTTGTAGTGGTGAAGGGGGAATGTTGAAAGAAGAACAAGAAAGTAATTCTAGATACTTTTATGAATTAGCTACTGGCAAATTTGGTTTTACATGGGAGAAGGTAATGAAGGCTCAAGCATTTCATTTTAAAGCCGGCCAAGGAGCAAAAACAGGAACAGGAGGTCACTTGCCAGGCGAAAAAGTAACTGAAGAAATAGCAAAGGTTAGAGGGTTAAATGTTGGTGAAAGAGCAATTTCTCCAGCTGCATTTCCAGACCTATTTACGGCAAAGGATTTTTCTGATTTTGCAAATGAAGTAAGAGAAAAAACAGGCGGTATTCCGATTGGTTTCAAACTAGCGGCTAGTCACATTGAAGCAGACATTGACTTCGCATTAGAAGTTGGGATAGATTACATCATCATCGATGGTAGAGGAGGGGCTACGGGTTCTGCACCTACAATATTGAGAGATAATATCAATGTGCCTACAATTCCAGCCTTAGCAAGAGCACGAAGACATCTAGATAGTTTAGGAGTGAAGGATATCACATTGATTGTAACAGGTGGACTGAGAGTAGCAGAGGACTTTGCTAAAGCTATGATGCTTGGAGCTGATGCGATTGCTGTCTCTAATGCTGCTTTGCAAGCAATAGGTTGCTTAGGTATGAGAGCTTGTGACTCCAACAATTGTCCAGTTGGGATTGCGACTCAAAAGAATCATTTGAGACAAAGGCTCATTATCGAGGCTTCTGCCAAACAATTAAAGAATTACTTTACTGCAACAAATGAATTAATTAAAGTAGTTGCTAGAGCATGTGGATACAACGACATTTCAAAATTTAATCACAATGATTTATCAACATTTGATTATGATTTGCACAGACTGACGGGAATCAATTATGCAGGAGTAGACTTTGAAAAAAGACAAGAGAGACTTTGATTAATAGTATCAAAACTCTAATTTAATCAGTTGATACTCTCTCTACACCTTTCATTATTTCTTTGGAAACTTTATCGATAGAACTACTATGCAAAACTGAAATATCACCTGTTGTTTCTAGAACTACAGAGATAACATCATTCAAGTTTAATGCATTTGCCTCTCGCAATTTCGCCATTAAATCGCTTTTCGACACTCCGGTACGTTTCAGATTTTGTTCTGAAATTTTTCCATCTCGAAGCAACTCTACGGGCTTATTAGATACGAGTTTTTTATACCATGTGCTAGACCTCTGAAGATGCGATGAAGTGATTTGTAGCAACACAATAAATGCAATAGCAAAGACACCTTTCAGTATCGATTGATTTTCATTCATAATAACTGATGCGATTACTGAACCAATAGCAATAGTAGAGGCAAAGTCTATACTTGACATTTTTGCAAATGTTCTAAGACCTGCTATTCTAGTGATTGTGATAACACCAAAAAAAATGCAGAAACACGAAATAAATATCAACCAAATTTGGTTGAAATCAACGAATAACCATTCTTTCATCCTCTGATATGAAAATTTAAGATTGACTTTTCAACAAAGTCACACCTCCGATTAGAGATGCTACAGCTAATCCTAAATAAATAAAAGCCGTCGATTTCTTTTTACTGTCTTCAGCAGATATTTCTAAACCTAAGACCTCTACGGACTCTCCGCTATTGCTAAATTTCGTGATGCCCGCATATCCTAGATATAAAGACATTAAGATCAAAATGATTCCGATTGGTTTTTTCATGCTGTTAAGTTTTTAAGAGTGTAAATTCTAAATGTAATTTCTTTAGAAGGGGTTATAATATTTTTCTTCCAGAAATGATATTGTAGAGTACAGATATAATAGCTACAACTAAGAGTACATGAATCAGTTTTCCTGTCGCTATTCCCCCGGCTAAACCAAGGATACCTAATAACCACACGATAATGCAAATAACGGCAACTAACCAAAGTAAATTTCTCATAGAATATTTATTTAGATTAAAAAATAGGAATTATACTTAAATCTACTAACAAAAAATATAAATGGTTCGATTTGATAGTAGATTATTCTTGCGCATTGAGGGTTTCTGCATCTTGAAAGTCTATAGTATTATCAGTTTTATTTTTAAAAGCCTCAATCCATGCATTTCTGAATAAATTACAAACTGTGCCCCAAATATCTGTTGAACTATTATTCAGATTTCCTTCAATAGGGATTTTTGTAGCTACCTTTTCGGTATCTTGATTTTTTAATATGAATTTGAAAAAACCTACAAATCCTTCCCAAAGTTTTTCAAAAAAGCCATCTTCTGGTCCTATTAATTTAGATTCTTTAAGTAACGGCTTTAGGTAGCTTTTAAGATAGCCATCTGCAATCGCTATTTCGCTGAATACACTAAGGGATCCACTTTCAAAATCTAGTTTAGCATGTTCTTTGAGTAAATCGTTAAAAGCTGTGATTTCAGCATCCTCTAAGGCTACTGAGATATCCATATCTGGTATCAATTTCAATAAATTTAACTTTCCTTCAATGTTTAAATTACCATTACCGATACTTCTTCCAGTGAGTTTGAGTTTGGATGGTAATTTTACATCTTTGTCTATCACATTCTGTAGATTAGAAGCTGTAGCATTAAGGCTGTGGACTTGGACGTCAATAGTAGGATCTGGTATAACCTGTACAAAGGCTAGCTTTCCGTTAGTGATTTCTAATTGATTAATCGAAATTGGAACAAGATCAGTAAGTACTTCAGTCCAATCATTTATATCTGATTCTTCAGCAGTACCATGATCCTCAAATACATAGATAACCTCTGGATTTGTCAAGCCTATTTCTGATACAATATGTCCTTTGAATAGAGACTTCCACTGTACAGAGATGTCCGTATGAGCAAGATTTATGAAAGGGACTTGTGTCGTACCATCTTTTTTATTTAAATATAATTTGTCAATTGCATAGGCACCCCTCCACAGCGAAATATCAATATCTTCTACATGGCCATAATATCCAGGTATACTACTCAAACTCTTGTTGACATAATTTTTAACAAGCTGAGGCAACATCAATCTAAATATGATTAATGCTAACAAGATTATTCCAAGAACAATGAAAATTTTTCGTTTGTAAAATGGCTTTAATGTCATTTTTTAATAATTAATATTTAGTATTAATATTGATTTATAGTTCTGAGCCATCGGCATCTTTTTTAATCACTCGATGTACTTTTAATGCCTGTTCAGAAGGATGTACTCTTCTATTATTTAGTATTGCATAGACTTGAGTGAACTCAGCTCCCATGATGAGGATGATTGCATTGTAATACACCCAAACCATAAAAGTGGCTAATGCTCCAGCTCCTCCAAAGGTGCTATTGATATTACTGTTTCCTAGATAGTAACCAATTGCATATTTGCCTATAATAAACATGACTGTCGTAACAACAGTACCAACTAATAAGTCTTTTCGATTCAATTTTGCATCAGGTAGAAACCTAAATAGCATGTAGAACATTGAAAAAGTTATAAAAACCCCAATAGCTAAAGATGTGATTGCAACAGCAAACTCACCAGACTTTGGAAGTATCGAAGCTACTTGATTAGATAGCAAAATTGCAACTGCATTTAGTCCCATTGAAACTAGAAAAATAAAACCCAAACCTAATAGAAATCCAAGAGATAAAATCCTATCTATCACAATAGCTTTGAACCCAAGGTCTGGATCTTTAATAACATTCCACGATTTATTTAAGGTTTCTTTCAATTGAATTACAACTGCAGTTGAAGAGACCAAAAGTGTCAAAAATGATATAATCGTTGCTATTGTGCCAGATGAAGTATCATTGACATTCTCAACGATTTTTTGCAGTTCATTTGCTTGACTTTGACCCATGATACTGCCTAATTGTTGGAATAATGCAGACTCCATATCTGTTGACTCTACGACAAACCCCATAGTCGCAATAAGTATGACTAACAATGGGGCAATAGAGAAGAGTGTATAGTAAGATAATGCACCAGCCATCATAAAACCGCTATCTGCTGAGAATTGATTCCAAGTGTCCTTTACGTAATCGAGTAAATTTACTTTTTTTGCCATATTATATCTACAATTCAAATTTTAGATTGTTCGATTTTCTCTCTAAGTCCATTAAATAACACCTACTTTTTCTTTAGGGATAGATTAGTATTCATAGATAACTCTAACACTCATCTTATACTTTTTAAACTCATTATTTTACATAGACGGTTTTAATATTTACAAATTCGCGTATGCCGTAATAGCTTAATTCCCTTCCGTAACCGCTTGTCTTAATTCCTCCGAATGGCAATCGAGGATCAGATTTAACGAAGTGATTAACAAAGCAACAGCCTGCTTCAATCTCCTCTCGAGCAATTCGCTCACCTCTTTCAATATCTTGAGTAAAAACACAACTCCCTAAACCGAATTCAGTATCATTGGCGACTCGAATGGCTTCTTTTTCATCTTTCACCTTGATAACAGAGGCAACTGGTCCAAATATCTCATCATCATATGCTGGCATTCCTTGGCTTACATTTGTTAATAGTGTTGGCGGATAATAAGCTCCATCCGAATCAGGGATTGTACCTCCCAATAACAATTTAGCTCCTTTACTTACACTATCTACTACCTGCTGATGCACTTCGTCTCTAAGGTCGTGTCGAGCCATTGGACCTAGAACAACGGCTTGCATTGGGTCACCCATCATTGCTGAGGATAACTTATCTTTAAATTTTTGTAAAAAGGAATCATAGACTTTCTCAACTACAATAAATCGCTTTGCCCCAATACAACTTTGTCCAGCATTAAGTAGACGAGAGGTGGCGCATTGTTCAGCTGCATGATCAAGATCTGCATCAGCCAAAATTAGATAGGGATCACTACCGCCCAACTCCAGTACAGTTTTTTTAATATTTTCTCCAGCTGTACTAGCGACTGCTTGTCCTGCAGGTCCACTACCCGTTAGCGTTGCTGCTTTAACAATATTATTTTTCAGAATGTCATTCACAGCATCACTAGGAATAAGTAAGGTTGAAAATGAATATTTGGGAAATCCGGCATCAAGGAATATTTTCTCTATTTCCAAAGCTGATCCAGGGACATTAGAGGCATGTTTTAATAGCACAGTATTACCAGCCATCAATGCTGGGGCCGCAAATCTAAAGACCTGCCACAATGGATAATTCCATGGCATTACCGCCAATACTACTCCCAAAGGTTGATAACTTATATAAGACTTTGATGCGTCGCTATCTACCATTTCATCTGAAGAAATTGCTTCGCATTATCTGCATAATAGCGGCAAACCCAAGCACACTTTTCTACTTCTGATTGAGCGGATAGATAGGTCTTTCCCATCTCGCTTGTCATTGTTTCTGCTAGTATATCTTTCCTTTCTTCTAATAATTCTGCTGCTTTATTCATAAGTGCAGATCGAGTCTCGAATGATGTCTTCCGGTTGATAAAGTAAGCTTTTTCAGTTTCCTCTAAAATTTTATCTACTTCCTCTTGAGTATGTAAATTGTATTCCATAAGGACTTGATTGTTGGCAGGATTTATTGTAGTTATAGTCTTCATGATATTTTTATTTAAAGTATTCTTTTAAGGTTTGGACAAGGTTTTCATTGACCTCAGTTCCAATTGGAATTTCCAATAGTACTAATTTGTTATCGTTAATAACATTAATAACCAACTTTTTCAAATCTCCAATATTCTTTGGTTGATAGGCTTCGATTCCAAAGCTTTTAGCTAGTTCTACAAAATTGGGATTTCCAATTTTTGTTCCAAAAGACTTTCCTTCATGCATTTCTTGTTTCCATTGGATCAAACCATAATTATTATCATTTAACACAATGATGATACCTTTTACATTTAGTCTTACTGCTGTCTCAAGTTCTTGAATATTCATGAGTGCACCACCATCTCCCATTATAGACACAACAGGCCTTTGATTATCTACCAAATATCCAGCTATGAGTCCTGGCAAAGCTATTCCCATACTTGCCATTCCATTACTTATAATACAACCGTTTGGAACATACGTTGGATAGTTTCTCGCTATCCACATTTTGTGGCTACCCACGTCGCTTATTATTAATGAGTTATCTGGTAACACCTCTCGTATAGCCGAAATTACATTAGGGGCATTAAATTTTTCATTGTCCGCATCGGTATGATATGATGAAACAGATTCTACTATTCTATCTCTTATCTCTTGATACCAATCAGAATATTTCTTATTTGGCATATTGTCAATGATAGCTGAAATACCATTAGCGATATCACCTACGACTTCTATATCAGTATGGTAAGCATCATACACTTCTGCAGGATTAAAATCTAAGTGAATGATAGTTTTATTTTTATTTGGATTCCAGTTTTGTGGAGCATATTCAGCTACATCATAGCCTATAGATAAGATTACATCAGCTTTATTGAAAGCCTCTATTACGTAATCTTTAAATCCTAAACCGACAGACATGAGGCTAGTTGACAACTTATCAGAGATAGCACCTTTTGCCATGAAGGTGCAAGCAACAGGGATGTTATATTGAGTTGACAATTTAATCAGTGCTTTGCTAGCTCTTGTCCTTATTGCACCATTACCAGCTAGGATGAGCGGAGCTTTTGCTTTTGACAAAAGTTTAATCGCCTCTAATATTATATTATTATCAGGAGTAGGTCTAAATACTTTGCTAGATTTGATTGGGGCAAAATCCCCTTTGACAATAGAGGCCGCAATATCTTCTGGAATTTCTAAATGTGTTGCTCCTGATTTTTCGGCTTGAGCCAATTTGAAAGCCTTACGTACCATTTCATGAACGACTGACCCAGTTACTATTCTACCATTCCATTTAGTGATTGGCGCCATCATTTGAACGATGTCTATCATCTGATGACTTTCGTGGTGGTTGCGGTCTATTCCACCTTGTCCTGTTATCGCTACTAATGGAGCTTTATCTAGATTAGCATCTGCTACTCCTGTCATCAAGTTAGTTGCGCCGGGACCTAGGGTAGATAGACATACACCAGCTTTACCTGTAAGCCTGCCCATTACATTTGCTATAAAAGCACCACCTTGCTCATGTCTAACTGGAACAAATTGTATTGGACTACTTTCTAATGCAAATAGGAAGTCTTCATTTTCTTCTCCAGGAACACCGAAGATATATTTTACTCCTTCATTTTCAAGACATCGAATCATTAATTCTGCTACGTTCATATAATTATTATTTGGTCTAATTGTAACTATTTCTGATATTCAGGTCGAAATCAGTATTAAATTTTTTAAGCGAAATGGCAATGTGGCCACTACATCAGTGATACAGCTTTTGTTGCTTTACACCTTGCAAGGAGCTTAAGTTCGATACTCAGGCATTTATTATCAGTATTGTATTAGATAGTAATAGATATAAAGTCTGATTTACTCAGTGTAATTCACTACTAAACCTATGATTCGCCTGCTTGCAAATGATCATAAGTTATTATCTGGTTTATAGTTTCCCAGTTATGTTGGATGAGCATCTCAAACAATTCTAGTAATTCCTTGTGAGCTCGATATAGCTTTTTATTGGTATTATTTTCAGTATCAAATTGTTTTAAATCAGCCATTGTTTTATATCCATTCATGATCTTATTCATCTCATTAGTCTTTTCTATAAAATTTTCTATGGCTTGAATTATGTAATTGTGTGTGCCTTGAAGATCTTTCTCATTGATTTTCATAGATTCGACAAGATTGTCTGTAAAGACAGAGCTTAACATTTCCGTGGAATCTACATTAAAGAAATTACTTGCTTCTAGAAATAGATCTGCTTTTGGTTCCACAAGACCTAATTCATAGGATGCAATTTTATTACGAGTGAGGTTTAATTTTGAGGCCAATTCTTTTTGGCTCATACCACCTAACCTCCGAAGTAATTTCAAATTGGCTCCGAAGTGAGTTGGTTTAGGTATCGACTTTTTCTTTTTTATCGGTTCCATGAAATAGGTCTAAAATTTGTGTATTTATATGTTCAATGTGTATTTTATTGACAAATAATTGATTAAAAATAGAACAATCTTATGAATTAAGAGTAGAATAGATAAAATCTTTAAGATGGACGACAATCAAAGCGTATTATCTAACAATATTAAATACTTGAGAAAGAAACTAGGTTATAATCAGGAGCAACTCGCTAAAGCACTGACAATTAATAGATCTAATATTGCTGCATACGAGACAAAAAATGTAGAGCCTAGGTTGAGGACAATAATGGAAATGAGTGAACTGTTTGATGTCGATATTCATACATTTATTCAGACTAAATTAGACGATCAAGTTGATATTAAAAAGATTAGAAAATCCAAGCTAGAAAGCAAAAAACCTCTCAAAAGTGTAGGTCTAAAAACTAAAATTAATATTCAAACCTTTATTGATAAAAGCTTGAAAATCAAACAAATATTGATTGGGTTAAAGTCATTTCATCAATTTAGAAGAAACAATCTAAAAGAACAAACACCAGAGCAAGAGAATATCTTATCTGATATAGATAACTTCATCATGCTGATGGAACACTTACTTATGAATAATGAGAATCTTGTAAAGTCTCTGGACATGGAGAATCGGAGTAAAAATGCTTAGAGCATCGAGTATCAATCTTCAACTTTTTTTGTGAATTATATGAGCATAAAAACCAATTTGTGAATTAAATGCTCAAAAATTGTGAACATTATAAACATTTTTGTATATTTATTGTAATAGTATAGATCACTTAACAATTAATAAAATTAAAAGTGATAGCTGAAATCATTTTTTTAACTAAAACAAGAATATGCCTACTTATAATTTTGTTAGCAATTACAAGGACAACATTGATGCATTACACTCATTTGCATTAAAACTCACTAGGAATAAGATGGATGCGGATGATTTAGTCCAAGAAACAGCTATTAAAGCTTACAGAAATTTCAAATCTTTTAAAGCTGACAAGAGCTTTAAGAATTGGAGTTTTACTATTCTTAAAAATATTTTTATCACAAAATATAATGCAAAAAGGAAGAGGAACATAATCACCACTCCCATTGAAGAGGTACAATGTAAGTCTGTTGGAATACAGCAATTCGAACCAAATCCTTATTCAGAGATAAAATTGAGTTTTGTCAAAAAATCTATCGAAACATTGAGTTCTAAAAGTAAAGAGCCTTTTGAAATGCACATGAATGGTTATTCCTATAAAGAAATTTCACAATACCTTGACATCCCTCTCGGAACTGTTAAAAGTCGGATCAACTTTGCCAAGAGAAAACTTAAACAAAACTTCGTTGAAGCTTTTACATCAAATCAAGGGTTAAATAGAGTAGCATAATTACCTATTAAAGTTAATATTTGTCGAATTTTTTTTTAATAAAATCGAACATTAACAAATTTGTTTAGTAGAGTAAGTGAAACATTTTTTAAACTAAAATTTAATCAATATGAATACAGAAGAAATAAAATCATCACTACAAGATTTAATTTATAGATTGCAAGATGCTGAGAAAGGTTACCATGAAATACGCAAAGCATCATCCAATATTTTAGTAAATAATTGGCTTGAGCAATATGCATCAGAAAGACATAATATGCATCAAGTATTAGAGGATGAAATGAAGAAACTTGGAGGTGATCCTGATGTGAATACAACATTTCTGGGGGACTTACATAGAATATTCATTGATATAAAGATAAATAATACGAGTGCAGCTAATGAATTTGAAGCTGTCGTAGACGAAATTGAAAGAGGAGCTACAACATTGATTAGTGATTACCATAAAGTACTCGCAGATGTCAAATTGCCTCCACATCTAGTGACCATATTAATGGACCAAAAGTTACTGATAAAAAATGAGTTAGATACTTTAACTAATTTGAGAGATGAAATTAAAAATGCAGTTGAAGATGTCACCAAGTAAACTATAATTCGAAATTTATTAATTAATAAAAAAAATCGACACATGAAAAATAACAATAATTCAAATGTATTTCCACTATTAACTGGTATTTTGATCGGTGGTGCGACAATTTACTTTTTAAAGAGTGAAAAAGGTAAAGAAATCGTAGACCTGGCCCTTTCAAAAAGCGAATCAATGAAAAATACTATTATTGATAACTCCAAAGATCTCATAGAGTCCAGCCAAAAAGCTATAGATAAAGCTATTGAAGGAAGTAAGGAAGGGTTATCTGTTTTGGCGGAAGGCGCTAAAGAAGTCGCTGCTACAAAACTAGATGAGTTAGATAGTGGAATTCAAATAGCTAAGAAAAAAATTGCAAAGATTTCTAAATAAGAATTAGTCAAACTCTTTTCTTTTAAAAACTTATGGATAAACTAAAAAATCAACAATTTCAAGCAGAGACTGCTTTGACTAATGTAGGTGAATCTTATGAGTACCTAAGAGTGATCGCTAAAAATAGTATAGAAATCAAGAAGCTTGAATTTTTGAAAACTATTCGCGATCTCTTAGGTAAGTTAATACTTGCTTTCACATTAATCGTTCTACTAGTGTTCATGGGTTTTTTATCAGTATTACTTATGACCTACTATTTCAATACATTATTGGATTCATGGCCATACGCCATTCTTTTAAGTGTTGGGATATTGTCGTTTTTAAGCTTAATTCTTTATTTGATGAGAGGTTTATTATTATACAAAGTCATCAATAATTGGGTTAATAAGGTAGCAGTACCTGAAAGCTAATATTATTATAACTTTTAATTACATACGCTTAACTAAACCTGACTGAATGACAATCGAAGAACAAATAGAAAAATTAAAATTAGAAATTGGTGTAGCAGAGAATGCACTGAAAGAGAAAGTCTCAGATATCAAATTTACACATTTAATTAAAGATTTAACTGGTAATTTAATTAATTCATCTGATAGTCAAGACCATTCAAAAAACTTACTCTCACTACTCCCTGCAAGATTAAATAATAAGTATGGGTTCATATTTAGTATATTTCGGAAATTGTTTAAATTGCTGAAATGAGCAACAACCAAAATCGAAACTTCTTAGCCCAACTTAGTTATGCGGTATTTTTATTTATCTCTTTTGGATGGCTATTTCATATAGGGTCTTCCCTACTTATTCCACTTGTATTTTCGATCATGTTTGCTATCTTTTTATTTCCATTGGAAAGTAAATTGCGCAAAAGGATAAGATTCAAATCTCTTTCAATTATACTCAGTTTTTTAGCTTTAATTATTCCAATTTTAGTTATTACTACTTTGTTCTCTATTCAATTTATGTCAATTTTGGAATCGCTGCCTTCAATTGATCAAAGTCTGGAATCAGGCTTAAATAAATTCTTGAAACAAGTAGAAAATTGGTTTCCTATAATCGATTCTGAAAAAATAATGAATACGGAGGCGCAAAACTTACAAGGTCCTCTGAGTTTTATAGGAACAGGACTCATATCAACCACTTCTTTTTTGACATCCTTAGGAATGACAATTATTTATACATTCTTATTATTATTCTATAGAAAAAATATTAATCGGTTTATCCTTTATCAATTCGAAAAGAAAACTCGACCTGATATAAAGCAGGCATTAAATGATATAAAGGAAACAATTCAAGCTTATATAAGCGGTGTTGGAGTTGTAGTATTAATTCTTTCAGTACTAAACAGTATTGGACTTTCTTTGATTGGAGTTAAATATGCCCTATTCTGGGGTACATTAGGTGGTGTCTTAGCTATAATTCCATATATCGGTACATTAATTGGTGGTCTATTACCTTTTCTATTTGCACTATCTACTGCAGACGCTAACTGGCAACCAATTGCAATTATTTTTTATTATGGTATTATTCAAATATTAGAAGGAAACTTGATTACTCCAAAGATAGTAGGCGATAAGGTGGATATCAATCCCCTATTTGCAATTTTATCAATAGTTTTCTTTGGGACTTTTTGGGGAGTCGCTGGGGTAATTCTAGCATTGCCTTTAATTTCTATTTTAAAAATAATATTAGCTAATTTTGAGGAGACAGAATCATATGCAACCTTGTTAAGTACCGATTTGGGTGAACAAACATAAGGTTTTCATTTTAGGTTAAATTAAATTTAATGTGTTCATCTAGTTCAGTAATTCGTAGGATATTTGTTGTACCATTATGAGGATTAAGACCTAACAAAACCACGTTCCATTTTTTATTTTAAAGACTTTCAATTACAGATCTAAGAATGAATTATTTTTATTTTCTTTGTGCTTGACATTGAAGAGAAAGAGTGAGCGGTCTGAAAGATTTGATTGACTAGATGTCAATCAAAAGCGAGGGAACCACAATATCAATTGTGGGAGGGAGAGCTGTAATGCGGGGATCCAGAAGTGGAATCAAGCAGGATGGCGAATAAAGAAAGAAAATTATGAGACTGTAGCTCAGTTGGTTTAGAGCATTACCTTGACAGGGTAGGGGTCGGGGGTTCGAATCCCTCCAGTCTCACTTTAAAAGACTTTGGCCTTGCCAAGGTCTTTTTTTTTCAACAGAGTGCTTCGAACGCTAGTGCTTGCTCCTTGACTGAAGTCAAGATTTCTTCATCTTAAAGTCATTTAGACCTTACTTTGCCTAAACATAAAGTCATTTTTTTCTCCTTTTCGGGAGAGATTCTCTATATTAGGAATGCAAAACATTCAAATAATGCGATTCCTACTTACCTTCTTCTTTTATATTTCGATTTTTAGCCTTTCATATTCTCAACTTTCAGATGGAAGTGATGCTCCAGATTTTGATCTTGAAGATCTTGATGGAGTTTCTCATGTACTTTATGATTATCTTGAAGATGGAAAAGGAGCAATCTTAGATTTTTCAGCAACTTGGTGTCCTCCATGTTGGAGCTATCACAATACTGGTACATTGGAAAGTGTATGGAATACTTACGGTCCCTCTGGATCAAATGAGACAATGGTATTCTTTATAGAGCCAGACCCAACAACATCACAAGCATGTATCTATGGCCCGAGTGGTTGTTCTGGAGGGGCGTTGGGCGACTGGACAGATGGAGTAGATTATCCAATTCTGAATCCTAACTCAGCTGATGCAACTTCCGTTAATAATGATTTTAACATCAACTATTATCCTACCCTTTATGCCGTAGGCCCGAATTACAAAATATACGAAACAGGACAAATCTCAGTTTCTGAATGGGGGGATTGGGTCGAGTCATTTTCTCTTGAAGCAGACTATGAGATAGTTGCAAATGATGGTTGTTCATATGCAGATGTAGAGATAAATGCTTCTGGAGGACATGGTAATCTCTCTTATTCATGGTCTAATGGTGAGAGTGGTAGTGTCTTGGAAGATGTTCAACCAGGTACATATACTATTGAAATTAGCGATAACAACAATTATAAAATAGAAGTTGGACCAATAGTAGTTCAAGAAGGTAATATTATCTCAATCGGTCTGGATTACTTAGAGCCAGTCTCTTGTTATGAAGAGCAGGATGGGTACATTCAGGTCTATGGAATAAATGGTACTAATAACTATTCATACGAATGGGACAATGGAGTCGAAACAGATTATAATGATGATCTAGGACCAGGGGATTATACTGTTCTAGTTACTGATACCAATACTGGATGTACAGCTGAAGAGACTTATACAATCTATGAGCCTGATGTTTTTGATGCAGAAGTAGAAACAATCCAAGCAGATTGCAGCGGACAAAATGGAACACTCGAAATAGAGGTTGATGGAGGTGTAGGGAATTTAGTTTACTTTATCAATGGCCAACCTTATTACCAACCGACAATAGAAAATCTTGACGCAGGATATTATAGTATCTTTATTAGAGATGCTCTCAATTGTACTGTATCGCTAAGTACTGAGATAGACCAACCGCTCGTTCCAACAGTGGATACTCTCATGCCTGATCTTATAACTTGTAACCAACAAATAATTAGTCTAAGTGCTGATAGTTCATCCATAGGTGAGCATATCATCTACACTTGGAATCTCGATACTACAGCAATAGATACAGGTTATATCATTCAGACAGATACGTTTGGATTGTTTACACTTACGGTAAAAGATACACTCTCTACTTGCTCTGATGATTTATCGTTTATTGTTTCTACCGATACATTGGCTCCAGCTTTGATAGTTACTACTCCTGATAACACACTGACATGTAACCTCTCATCTACGACATTGCAAGGAGTAGCTAGTACAGAAGATGTCACATACAGTTGGACAACTGAGCAACAAGAAGTGATAGGTATGGATAGTAGTGTTGTAGTCTCTACACCTGGCACATATACTGGTAGAGCGACAGATACTAATAATGGATGTATCACATCAGAGTCAATTACCATAGTACAGAATCTAGAAACCCCAACAATCACTCTAGCAGAGATTATTAATATTGATTGCGAGAATACATCAGCAACCTTAAGTGTTATAGATGACCAAAATGCTATTTATGAATGGAGTGCAGACGATGGATCAGTCGTTGGAAGTGGTGCTACTCTCTCTGTTGATACAGAGGGTCAGTACAACCTATCAAGTACGAGTTTGATGACTGGCTGTACAAGTTACCAAGTATATGAAGTGATGTCCACAACTGACGTGCCACAGGTTAGCATCTCCACACCACTAACACTGACCTGTGATCAAGAGTCTACAGTGCTCCAGGCAAATGATGAGGTAGGTTATAGCTACGAATGGCTAGATGACCAGGGAGATGTAGTCAGTGAGGCTTCAACTTACGAGGCAGCTAATCCGGGTGACTTTACTCTCAGAGTAACAGATAATTCAAATGGCTGTAGTAATGTAACAACTGTAAGTGTTGAGCAAGATATTAAGCAACCAGAAATAGTGTTAGAAAACAAAGGAAGTCTTGATTGCATAGATGTAGAGACAAACATTGTTGTAGAAAGTAAGATGAATCATAGCTATACATGGACAACCAACAATGGTGAAATTGTGAATGGTGATGATGCGAATGAAGTCAGAGTAAGTAGTGCGGGTAATTACAAACTCGTCATGACCAACACGATTACAGGGTGTACATCACAGAAATCATACAATGTAACTGAAGATAGTACATCACCAGATGTTGATATCGCAGAGGCAGATCTCTTGACATGTGCTATTGGCCAGATAACATTATCTGCTGATGAGAATGACACATTTACCTATGAGTGGACAACAAATGATGGGTCAACAGTCGGAGCTAAAAATAAATCTACACTCAAAGTTAATGCACCAGGAACCTATAATCTCCTGACTACGAGTACGGAGAACGGTTGTATCTCTAACCAATCTATTAAAGTAGAAGAAAATGTCGAAGAACCAATTATAGAAGTTCTAGATGTTGGGTCAGTGGATTGTAGTGGAGCGAATGCTGTCATCACATTAAGTGCTGATAGCAATTATGAATACCAATGGACAACTGCGAGTGGAAGTATCATTGGAGTCAATAAAGGAAGTTCACTAGAAGTTGACAAGGCAGGACTGTACACTGTAACTGCGATTAATCAAAGTAATGGTTGTACTTCTTCAGAGATGATAGAAGTCATTTACAGTCAAGCACCACCGACTATAGAAGTAACCGGAGAGGTACTCATCTGTGCTGGGGCGAGCTCTACACTATGTATGACTACCACAGGAGGAGATACACAATGGTATGTTGATGGTAACTTGATTGGATCAGAAGAGTGTGTGCAAATCTCGCAAGCTTCTACAGTCGAAGCGGTGTCTACAAATCAATTAGGATGTTCTTCTTCATCAATTATAGCGGTAGAAGAGTATATGTTCCCGACATTCACAACTACTGGAGATCAACAACAACTTGATTGTGTGACTCCTAGTGTCACTCTTGGCTATGAAATAGAAGGAGGGTTCTCTGCAACTTGGGCAAATGGAAATGCAACAGTCATTTCTGATACAGAGACTGCTGATGTTACCGCACCTGGTACGTACACTTTGACATTAACTAATAATCAAACTGGCTGTGCAGAGTCTAAGACTGTGGAAGTTACACAGGACGAAACGACACTCCCTACATTTGAATTAACAACAGATGGCAATCTTACACAACAATTTTCGTATGATTCAGATCAGATAGTAGATTCTCAACTTTGGTCATTTGGTGATGGTGTGACATCTGCTGAAGCAAATCCGATTTACACTTATATCATACCTGGATATTACGAAGTCTGCCTCACGACAACCAACAAGTGTGGCGACCATACAGAGTGTAGTCAAATACTTGCAGCAGAGCCAATCGGCATTACTGACGAAGTAGCAGATCCAATCTGCTATCATGGAACAGAAGGAGTAATCAACGTAAACTTAGTAGATGGATTAGAACCTTATACAGTGATGTGGACGGGACCTAACGGTTATACAGCAGAAGGTCAATCAATCACTGACTTAGTTGCTGGAGACTACGAAGCTACAGTTACTGATGCAGGGATTACAGAAGAGATATTACAGTTTACTCTAACACAACCTGTCGAGATCGAAGTAGTAAGTGAGACAGTCACTGAGGAAACAATTGGATTAGCAGATGGTGCTATAAGTATAGATGCTATAGGTGGTACAGGAGACTTGAGCTATGAGTGGAATCATGGACCTACTACACCTACTATCACAGACTTAGAAGCTGGAGATTATTCAGTCATGATTATGGATGAAAATGGTTGTACGATTACTATGGACTACACTGTTGGTGGAGTTGTAAGTAATGTCAATGACTTCGCTGGACTTGACCAGTTTGATGTATCACCTAATCCAACAACTGGTCTTGTAACAGTCTCAATAGAAATGACACAAAGACAAGACTTAAATTTATCATTATTGGATATTACTGGTAGGGTTTACTATACCTTTGATATCTCTAATAGATCAGAAATACTCCAGTTAGACTTTACTGATTTTTCTGAAGGTGTCTACATGATGAGATTGACTAATGGAACACAAGTAAGTTCTAGACCTATCGTAATCGTGAGATAAAAGATAAGGACCAAAAAAGTACTCTAAGAATGGATTAACCATTTCAATAATGGTCAATCCCTTTTTTTATTCAATTCATATGATAATAATCTGATTCTCTGATACTTGGAGTATCTAGACATATCTGACGCTTTTTTAAACCTTATTGAAAAGAAAGAGATTATATTGTACCATTAAATTTTCAAGCAATGCGATACATACTTACTCTTTGTCTCCTTTTTGTTTTTTCATCACTGATGTACTCCCAGTTATCTGATGGTGATACTGCACCCAATTTTAATCTTGAAGATCTTAATGGTGTCTCTCATGAATTGTATGATTATCTTGATGATGGTAAAGGAGCTATCATTGAATTTTCTGCGACATGGTGTGGGATTTGTTGGAATTATCATAATAATGGAGTGTT
>Ga0079202_10000007_pt1 | contig 34337 bp, 28 predicted proteins | sample PorBlaBluebeHill_FD_68601 | JGI IMG/M metagenome (GOLD analysis project Ga0079202, IMG submission 68601) | Marine algae microbial communities from Blueberry Hill - Blueberry Hill, Maine | ecosystem: Host-associated > Algae > Red algae > Blade | place: USA: Blueberry Hill, Maine
TATTCAAGATCGTAAAAGCTTCGAAGTTGTCCACCAAATATACCTAAGCCATTTTCAATATTACTATGAATGGTGATTGGATCTGTAAAAGGCCCGTCTCCAAAATCATTGCTGATAGATATACTTCTTAGATATTTAAACTGATCTTCTGAATAAACCAGCCATTCCAACCTCGGTAAATCTTTGTCTTCCACATATTCTCCATATTCTCCAAAAGATGATCCATAGGTCCTAAAGACAACTTCAAAACTTTTATTTGTGCCATTGAATGCCGAATCATCAAATAAAAGAATCCCTCGGTAAAAAATAACGCCGGGTTCATTTGTTTCCAAATCTATAAAATCAGGGAGTGAGACATAAAATGTATCGATCCCTTCAATGATTGTATCCAATCTTTCATTTTCATAAAATAAATTTATTCCATAATAGTTTTTTTCCGGTGGGTCATTAAATTTTATTCTTACTAGATCTCCTCTTTCTTCAAAATTTATATGGACACCGGCATCTTCTCTATATTCTACCTCATATAGTTCTATATTTTGAGGTATTTCGGTGAGGCCATTCACAAGTATATCAGACAATGGAATTTGAACATCTAAACTATAATCACCTTTTTCTAAGTTCATTCCTTTGGCTACGTATAACCCTATATTATTTTGTACAAATTCGCCATAATTTCGCCCTTCAAATAGTAAATTTATAATTGCACCACTGAAAAAATCTGGTTCAAAAGAACTCTGATCTACTACAGATTCGCTCCTAGCAACCATAACCACTACACTATCACTTCCTGAAACTAAATTTGATTGAATTACGATCTGTTCTTCAAAATTAAGTTCGGGCAATTCCAATGTCTTTTCCAATGAAAAATCACAACTCATGATACATGCTGCAATAAATATGGTCCCAAGAATTATTTTTATATTTTTCATAATCTAGAATTCGAATCTATAGGTTACTGAAGGAATAATAGGAAAAAGGCTGTATTGTTTTAATACGGTCTTACGGGTTAATTCTCCATCGGGGAGTGATTCCGTTTCCGTTTCAAAATTTAGAAAAAATGGATTCTTCCGATTCAATGCATTATAAGCTCCTATAGACCATACTCGTTTGTGCCTTTTCTTTTGTTTAATAAAATCAATATTTATATCAAATCTTTGATAACTTTCATACCTGAAATTATTTCTATTTTCAAAGTAATCAAACCAATTAAAGTAGGTAAAAGAGTCTCCATAAAAATTTTCTGTTTCAAAGGCAGGAATACTTGCAGTCGCTAAGGTCACTGAGTTTCCTGTTCCATAGACCCATGTTGCCGACAAGTTGATTCTTTTACTTACTTCATAGAGAGCAACAATAGAAAGGTCATGCCGACGATCAAATTTATATGGATACCATTCGCTAGAATTCTTATCATTAAATTGTCGATCTGACCTAGACAATGTATAACCTATCCATCCTGTAAATTTCCCTTTCTTTTTTTGTACAAAGAACTCTAATCCATAGGACTTCCCTTGTCCTTGGGTTATTAAATCTTCCCAAGGATCTAGATTAAAAAATGAAGATCCCTCCTTAAATGCTACCAAATTATCCATTTGCTTATAATATGCTTCAATGCTGACTTCAAATTGGTTTTTAAAAGTCTTAGCAAATCCAAGCGCTCCTTGGTATGCATCTTGGGGTATGATTCTTTCGGTTGTAGGTAACCATTGATCCCATGGCAGTCCAATATTTTCATTCGTAAGATATTGCACGTATTGTCTCATGGTCGAGAAACTCGCTTTTAATGCTACATTCCCAGGTAGTAATTGTCGTATCGATATCCTTGGTTGGAGGGAAGTATAGTTTGTCTTTTCTAGATTAAATCCCGAAAAATGAAATCCAAAGTTGATCTTTGTGGTATTGGTCAACTTAAAATCGTCTTCAATGAAAGCGTTGTATTCAAATGCTGAAATTTTCTCTTGGCCTAACAGCGTATCAATACTTTCAACTGGTATCCCATTTTCTTCTAACTCAACTACAATATTCAATAATCCTGGACTAAATTCGTGGGCGGTGGCGTGTAAACCATATTTGATAAAGTGTTTTGGAGATGGGATGTAATCAAAATCTAAACGCATTGCATAATCTTGAATTCCTGAGTCATAATCAAATTTGAAATAATCTTTGAATGACGAGTTTCCATTCAGGAATTCTTCATTACCAATTCCAGCCAATGTTCTAAAATTATATTTAGTATATGTCCCAGTCAGATTACTGAACATTTTATTTGACCATTTATGGTTCCATCTTAGGGCTGTAGTGACATTACCCCAACCTAATTCATTCTCAATACGTTCAGTATAATTTTCCTCCTTCGTTTCTAAATCAAAATAAAATTCATCTTTCCCAGTGTAAGCACTTAGGTACAAACGATCCTTATCTGAAAACTTGTAATTTACCTTTGCATTCAGGTCATAGAAATAGTAACCAGTAACTCCTTCTGAACCAGAATTTCTGAACTCACTTTTTATAATTGGACGAGTTAACAAATCAATATAAGTCCGTCTACCAGAAATTATGAATGAGGCCCTATCTTTTATAATCGGGCCTTCCAAAGATAACTTAGAAGAAATCAAACCAATAGAACCAGCTCCATGAAACTCCTGGTTGTTGCCCTCTTTCATATTTATTTCCAAGACCGAGGATAATCTTCCTCCATATCTAGCCGGAAATCCGCCTTTCGTCAATTTTACATCCTTGATGGCATCTGCATTAAATACAGAAAAGAATCCAAAAAGGTGATTGACATTGTACACAGGAACCCCATCCAGTAAAATCAGATTTTGATCTGGACTTCCTCCTCTTACATATAATCCCGATTGTCCTTCCCCTCCAGATTGCACTCCAGGAAGCAATTGTAGCGTTTTGAGTACATCCACCTCGCCTAACAGCGCTGGCATTTTTTTAATTTGTGCTACCGGTATTTCGATCACACTCATTTCCGTTTTTTCCTCGATCTTTTCTGTTTCTGAAGCGATGATTTCTACTACATCTAGAGTCGCCAACGTTTTCAATCCAACATTGAATTCAATATCTTTATTTAAGTAAAAGCCTAATAATTGCGGCTCATAACCGATGTAAGAAAAGTTTAAGTAAACAGAATCTTTTGGGAGTGTAATACTATAAAAACCATAAAGATTAGCAACTGTCCCAGCTTTGTTTTCACCTTCAAAAACACTGGCAGAGATTAAAGATTCTCCGCTTTGAGCATCCGTTATGTAGCCACTGATGGTGTACGTTTCTTGGGCTGTAGCTTCCGAAAAAAGGCAATATATAAAGAAGGATACGAATATCAGATTTTTAAACATCCTTTGGTTTTTATCAAATTATATATCTATATGGTACCTGCAGAACCAAATGGTTGCCCAGAAATAAATATAATATATGGTATTAACAGATGTTCAGGAGTTTATAGTTTGTACTACAGTGCTTTTATTTAGGTCAATCTATATTCTGGATTCCCGACTGATCAGAAAATTTTACTCTGCTTAAGAGAATAAAATGAATTTCTACTGCGATTATCTATGGCTTAGTTAAGTTTAAAATCCATCTTCGCTACTCGCCTATTTCCATTCTATTCTATTTTCTGATCAAGAGGTAGTCAATAGAGAAGTCAATAGAGTCTTATTAATACTTGGTACTTTTGAAATAGCCATTTTGTTCGCTACTAGTTCTAATAATCATTCTTAGGAATATTTTTTGCTATAATAAGTTAATAGATATATGAAGACAATCCAATTACATATTGAATATAATATTCTTCAGTTGAATGAGCTATCTACCGAGGTAATGGAATTATTTAAAATTGCACAAGAAATGTTGGAGAAGTCCTATTCTCCGTATTCAAATTTTCAGGTAGCGGCAACTCTACGAACCTCAGATGGTAAGGTGTTTTCAGGGTGTAATCAAGAAAACGCATCCTACCCTCTTTGTATATGCGCTGAAAGAGTCGCTTTGTACAATGCTGGCACAGATAACAAAAATTCTATTATTGAAGATTTGGTAATTACAGCAAGAAATCCAGTCAAAAAATTACCTAATCCGGTTAGTCCATGTGGTGCTTGTCGACAAGTGATATTTGAATTTGAAGAAAAACAAAACAGATCCATCAATATATACCTAAAAGGAGATGACGATGAAATTTATCACTTGAAAAGCGCCACTCAATTACTGCCATTGAGCTTTTCTAGCAAGGTTCTTTAATTTACTTTTAAGTATTTATCCACTATAAAATATCATCTGTAATATGAATTTACCATAAGTATCTGAAATAGGAAACTTAAATGAGAATCTGCAATATCATTCTAAAGTAGACCCTGGATTAGATTCATATCTTCTTCTGTATCTATTCCGATCAGTCTTCCTTTTACTTTTACCATTCTGATCTTCATGCCATGATCTAACCATCTTAATTGCTCAAGCTTTTCTAATTTCTCATTCCTTGTAGGCGCTAAATTTTTAATTTGATGAATTGTATTTTTGGAAAAGGCATACACTCCTAGATGTTGATAAAAATAAATATTAACTTGACTTCTGACAAAAGGAATTGGAGACCGACTAAAATAAAGAGCCCTACTTTGTTGGTCAACTACGACTTTTACACAGTTAGAATCTGTATAATCCTCAAAATTATGATTTTCTACCATCAGGCTTACAATGTCTTCTTGCTCTTGTATTAAAGTATTTTGGAGGGGAGCTAATTGTAATTTTGATATCAATGCTTCATCCCCTTGTACATTCACTACATAATCGTATTCTAAGTTCAAGAGATCCAAAGCTTCTATAATTCTATCAGTGCCTGTATGATGCTCTTGAGAGGTCATAATGACCTTTACCTTAAATTTCTGTAATTCCTCTTGAATCCGAACATCATCAGTAGCAATGTGGACAGATGTAAAAAGATTCATTTCCATGACTCTATCATATACATGCTTTATGAGCGTCTTTCCGTTGATTTGTGCTAACATTTTGCCTGGAAAACGGGTCGATTTGTACCGTGCAGGAATAATGGCGACTATTTTAGTCATATTATTGATAAGTTATTCTTTTTGAATTACTTTTATATTACGAAAATTATTAATATGTTTGCATATTAATCCAAAAACCATGGACAATATACGCCTTTTATCAACGATGCCTAGTTTTATCAAGATTGGGCTTTGTATGGTAGTTTATTTCCTTTTTGGGCATTTCCCGATTTCCGCTCAAGAAAGAATTCCTCCTAAAATTATCGTAGAAGTTGTAGACAATGATAAAATTTTCATTTTACATACTGTAAAAGAAAACCAAACTCTTTACAGCATTTGTAAGTTTTATAATACAGGAATGTCAGATGTATTATTAATAAATCAAATGGATAATGCGGAAGATATTCAGCGTAAAGAAATTTTAAGAGTTCCTTTCAATAAGGCTCAGTTTAAGCTAAATACGGCAAAAGGGAAGCAGTTTCTTCCTGTACATTATGCGGCCAAAACAAAAGAAACGCTATATACAATTGCTAAGAAATACTTTGACCAAGACGTAGATCATTTGTGTGCTAGAAATGGAATTACAGACTACAAGTTAGATTTAAATCAAGATTTGATTGTGGGTTATTTTGATACTGAGATTAAACAAAAAACGAATTTTGACCAACCTAGTTTAGTATTCAAAAAGATATTTGAAAAATCCAAGCTTGAGCAAAATAATCGTTCAGACAGTAATAGTTCAATTAGTAGTAATTCTCTTGGCAAAGATAAAGCGGATTCTTTGGTTAAAGTTGATTCTCTAGAAATAGAAGACGCTTTGGATATTGTAAATGCTATTAAGGATACAGGTAAACTTGTGAAAATCCCGGCAAAAACTGCAAAAGTCACTCGAAAGGGCATTGCGTTTTGGGATAAAAAGAAAATCAACAACTCAAATACACTCTTGGTTCTACATAATGATGCCAGCCCTAATTCACAAATAAAGATAAAGAATACGCTTACCGGCATGGAGGTATTTGCTACTGTCGCAGGAGAAATTCCTAAGAATCTTTACCGAAAGAATATTGACTGCATTATTTCTCCAGCGGTAGCTAAAAAAATTGGTGCGTTGGATAGTAAATTTCAAATTGTAATGACCTACAGTAAAGGAGAATAGCACACTCGCATTTATGCGCAAGCATAAAATTCAATAAATCCCCCTCTGTCCTCATCCTTCTCCTTATATTTGTGTCGAATCAGCAAAAATATGTACTACAACAATATACTAGAAACCATAGGAAATACACCTCTTATTAAGTTAAATAAAACGGTCGTGGACGTTCCTGCATTGGTATTAGCAAAGGTCGAAACCTTCAATCCTGGTCATAGTATCAAGGACCGCATGGCTCTGAAAATGCTTGAGGATGCCGAAGAAGAAGGCAAAATACAGCCTGGGGGAACCATTATTGAGTGTACTTCTGGAAATACTGGTATGGGCTTAGCCCTAGCTGCTTGCGTAAAAGGCTACAAGACTATATTTACAACCACTGATAAGCAGTCGAAGGAAAAAGCGGATATATTGAAAGCACTAGGAGCTGAGGTCATCATCTGCCCTACGAATGTTGCTTCAGATCATCCGGATTCATATTATTCTGTGGCAGAAAAACTTTCGAAAGAAACACCTAATTCCTTCTGGTGCAACCAATACGATAATCTTTCTAACACGAAAGCACATTTTGAAAGCACCGGTCCTGAAATATGGATGCAAACTCAGGGTAAAATTACCCATATGATCGTTGGTGTCGGGACGGGTGGGACTATTTCGGGAACTGGAAAATATCTGAAACAGCAAAATAAAAACATTAAGATATGGGGCGTTGATACCTATGGGTCAGCACTGAAGAAATATCATGAGACGGGTGTATTTGACGAATCGGAAATATATCCTTATATAACGGAAGGTATAGGCGAAGATATCATTCCTAAAAACATCGATTTTGGCGTCATCGATCATTTTGAAAAAGTAAATGACAAAGATGGTGCATTGGCTGCTCGAAGATTAGCTAGAGAAGAAGGCTTATTATTGGGCTATTCCGCTGGTTCTGCTTTGGCCGGATTACTGCAATTAAAGGATCAATTAACAGAAGATGATGTGGTAGTTATCATATTCCATGACCATGGAAGTCGCTATGTAGGCAAACTCTACAATGATGATTGGATGAGAGAGAATAACTTCATGTAAGTCATAAGTATGCAATTTTATTTCTGAATAATAATAATAATAATAATAATAAGCTAATCAGGTAGTATCCTTTTGATGATCTTTAAAGTGTGAGTATATTTCTTAGTTTCCTCATTATAAATCCCAAAGTGATCTAATTTATCTATTCTCACATACCCTGAAGCATGGATAATACTCCCTTCATCTACCATAATTCCTACATGAATCACTTTATTCTCTTTATTCACAAAGAAGGCTAAATCTCCTACTTTGGCCTCATGATTAAAGTCCACCACCTTACCCTCTGTGACTTGCTCAAAGGCATCTCTAGGAAGCTTAAAGCCTAAGAATTTAAATACAATTTGTGTGAACCCGGAGCAATCTATTCCAAACGGGGATCTTCCTCCCCAGAGATAAGGTGCATTCAAATATTGCTTTGCAATCTTTACTACGAGATCTCCATTACTTTTCACCTGATCTACATCTATTATTTGCCCACTATACTGAAATTTCCCAACCTGATTCTTGAAGGTCAGGCCATCAAATTTTGTCAGACAAGCCCCTGCTGTGATCGGGATGGTTTTGGTTTCAGACACCGCGCCATTGACCCAATCAAAGGCGTGAACCTTGCATTTAATGCATTGTGTATGTTCCTTTTTACTAACCTTCTGAACTTGCTTCTTATCCACCCATCCAACGTACTCATCATGAGAACTTATTACCTTCACCCAGTTCTTTCCCTTGGATCTAAATATTTCTACGCATTCTCCAAATAGAAGCTGTGAGACCATTTCTGATCGGTCATCAGGAGATCTTCTCATAGGACAGATACTCACTTTACAAATACCGTATTCTATTCCTTTGGTATCTAACAATATTTTTGTTGATTTGAAGCACGAATTTAACAATAGATAGTATGCATATCATGTTTAAATAGGAGTTTTCTGATCAAAAATGAGCATTAAATAAAGAAAGTGATTGAAATGAAATGGCTTTTTAAAGTCGTAAGCCCCTTGGTATTCCTTTTTTCCTTTGCATACGAAAGCCATGCTCAAGACATTGCTTTCACCCAATTTTATGCAGTTCCTTATCAGCTGAACCCAGCATTAACCGGTGCAATTGATGCTTCATATCAAGTGGGAATGATATATAGAGACCAATGGCGTGGGGCTTTAGAGGATCCATTGACTACCATAGCATTTGGTGGTGAAGTGAAATTTGATCTCAATTTTAGAAAAAAAAGAGGGCTTACCGATAGAGCCGGAGTGAGCTTATTTTTCCTTTCAGATAAGGTAAGTATTTATGATTTTAACACGAATCAAATTGCGATATCTACTGCTTTTCACAAGTTACTGTCAGAAAAAACTAATCAATATTTAAGCATTGGTACTCAAATGAGTATTTTCCAAAAAAATATAAACTTTGATCAACTAAATTTTGGAGATGAATTCAATAATTTAGATGGTTATACTTTCCCAAGCAACGAGCCCTTTCCACCGAATAATTTTGGTTTTGTAGACTTAAGTATTGGCTTGAATTATACAGTGAAACCAACCGATGCTACAAAAATATATGCTGGTGCTGCCTTGCATCACTTATTGAAACCCAACATTTCTTTCTATGCAAAAGAGGATAATATAGATCCGACTATTTTTACTGACTACAAATATGACCAACGTTTTGCTGGACACATCAGCGTAGATCAAAAAATTAGAGAATATACGACACTACAACCTAGGATACTCTTTCAGACCCAAGGTCCGAATCAGCAGTATAAATTGGGCGCAAATATCAAACAGGACTTTACTGGTCATAAAAATGGAGTGTACTTTGGTGCGTGGTTAAATTTAGTCGATAATTTTGACGGTCTTGGACTCCACTCTGTCTCCCCTATGGTTGGATTCCAAACGGGCAGTTTTGTATTGGGATTTAGTTATGACGTAAATTTGGATCAAACTTTAAAAGGCACTTCTGGATTGAATTCGTTTGAACTATCAATACGATTTCTTGGGGATTACTACAATGATGATGGCTTTTGTCCTGTCTTCTGATTATTCTTTATTACTTCTATTAGTTTACTAGTTTGTTGTTTCCATCTAAAATTGTTTTGGACTAACTCTTTTCCATTCACAATTATTTTTGCTAATAGTATAGGGTCATTTTCTAGACGTAATATTGATTCTACAAACTCGTCTACGGTATTTGCTATAAGGCAATGTTGCTCATGTATAAGTCCAATACCGTCAGCAACAGATTGATTTATAATACATGGCTTTTCCATCGAAAGAGCTTCCAATATTTTGTTTTGCTGTCCAATGCCATTAAAAATTGGAGCTACAAAATACCGTCCGGCTTCATAACCAGTGCGGATATCTTCCAACCATCCCGCAACTGTAACCTGCTCATTCTTTGTCAAATCGATCACCTCGTTTGTCGGTCTTGCACCTGCAATAAAAACACTATATTCTTTGTTTGCTTTTTTAGAAATGGCGGGTTGAATTTTTTCGCACAAATATTTTGCGGCGTTGACATTTGGAATATAACCCATATTCCCTATAAATATCAGATCATACTCCTCCATGAATCCTTTGTTTTCAAAAAATTTTACATTGACTCCATTTTGGACAACTGTTACGGCTTCAGACTTCATTGGTAATCGATCTCGATCCTGAGCGGTTATGATGGTATGTGCCCCAAAATATTCATAAATATTCTTCTCAAATTTTTTAGTGCGTTTTGATTCTTGGCCATAGATCCATTTAGAAAATATAGATCCACGTTGCTTTCGCTGTTCCATCCCAAAACCAAATGCATCCATAAAGTCTATGGTTTTTGGAATATTAAGATATTTGACGTTTTCTGCCATCCTGATCAACTGGCAATAGACATGCTCGATTTGTTGAGCCTTAACCATTTTCTTTATTCTATTACGAATTGTAGGATTAGTATAAAGGCCTACCTGGAAGGGTAATCCTCCAAAAAATGCTTTTGTAAGATTGGTTATCACTTCATTGTTCCCGATTTCGTAGATTTCAATTTCTTTACAATACTTCTTAATTTCCTTCTTACTTTTTTCTTTGATATCTGAGGTAGTGCACGAAAATAAGTACACTTCAAAATGCTTTGATAGAATTTTAAGCTGATTGTATAACCTTAATTTATCCCCTTTTTCCACTGGATAAGGGAACCTACTTGAAACAACTAATAACTTCAATGACTAATTTCTTAATGAAAAGATAAAAATACAAGAACGAATTAAGTAATTAATTACTTGTCCTTACTTTATAATTAATTTTTTGATGATTTGGGCATAATCCTTTAATAAGCCTTTATAATTATGCAGTAGCTTTTCTGCATTTTTGATGTTGTCATAGTGATCTTCGACTAAATTTCGCCCACTTTTGTGCAAATCTTTCATTACATCTGGTTGCTCCATACAATAATCGATCGCCTCAGTAAACTGTTTTTCAGTATCAGCCAACAGAAGATGTTCTCCATTTTTAACTTTTAGGCCTTCTGCCCCAACTTTAGTCGATATAATGGTCCTACCGAGAGCTAATCCTTCTAATATTTTTATGCGCAATCCACTTCCAGCAAACAAGGGAACAATCATCATATTATGTGCAGAAATGAAATTTTTAGAACATTTTACTTCTCCTTCTATAATTACATTTGGACCAGCTATACTCGTAAGTTCGGGACCAATATTTCGTCCTGCAATATGAAATTTTAGATCCTTGTGATTCGAATGAATTTGTGGCCAAACATTTAAGAGGAACCATTTAAGTCCTTCTACATTTGGCATCCAATCCAAAGAACCAATAAATCCTAGACTATTTGCCTCTTTCAATGGCTTACGATGATACATACTTAAATCTAACCCTGTTGGAGAGGCAATTGCATTGACGTTTGAATCTAGCTCCATATACTTCACTTGGTCCGATTCTGTAATGCTCGCCACTAAATCATATTGATTAAGCCTTTTCTTCTCAAAATTGAATAATCTTTCTGCACAATTCTTGAGATACCAATTCTTTATTCTGCTATACGAGCTGTTTTCTGATACCCGTTCCCATATTTGATATTCATGATTATGCGATCTTAAGACAATCTTGGCATTAGAATGCTCTCGTATTGTCTTGATATACAAGGACATAAAGCTCGTTTCGAGTTGTACAATATCAAAATCATGGAAGGTCAAAAGTTCGATTAGCTTAGCCTTATATGCATCTGAATCAAATCTGGAAATATGGTAAGATTTACCATTTATTAGGTTTGTCAACGCATCTAGTGGCTTGATAGAATTATCAACATATACAGAGTCCACTTTTTTATAGTGAGATAGCTCTGGGCATACCAATGGAATGGGAGCATAATGTTTCTCCGTATTCATTGCTAATAGTGAAATTTCAGCGCCAAGTTGACTTAACGCTTTACTCAAACTATTCACTGCTATTGATTCGCCATCCTTTATTGGATAAGGGAATTTTTTACATAATTGTAAAATCTTCATAAAGATGTACCTGATCTCTGCACTTATTAAACGCCCAAATTATCTTCAATATAGATTATTTCTTTTGAATTAACCTAAATGAGATTAAATTATCTTTTTGATAGTCATTATGGATGTAATACTCATATTTTAGCCAAATAAACACAATACGAGCATGATTGAGGTAAAGAATGTATTTAAATCGTACGATAATGTTGAAGTTTTGAAAGGTATTGATCTTACGATTCAAAAAGGCTCTTCTGTAGCAATTACTGGTAAATCAGGGGCAGGAAAGAGTACTTTACTTCATATACTAGGCACGTTAGATGAACCGGACAAAGGACAAATTCTATTTGAGAATGAAGATATATTCAAACTAAAATCAAAAAAGTTAGCAAACCTGAGAAATAATAAGATTGGTTTTGTTTTTCAATTTCATCATCGTTTGAATGAATTTAATGCGGTTGAAAATGTGGCCATCCCACATTTAATTGGAGGTGCAAAAAAGGAGATAGCAATGGCTAAAGCAAAAGAAATACTTCGTTTTTTAGAAATGGACCATAGATTTGACCATAAACCCAATGAATTATCGGGTGGCGAACAGCAAAGAGTTGCTTTTGCCAGAGCACTAATCAATGATCCTACAGTCGTTTTTGCGGATGAGCCAACCGGGAATTTAGACAAAGGAACCTCTGAAGAGGTCCATCATATCATTAATAAATTGAAAGAGCAGCAAGAACTAACCTTTGTAATAGTTACTCATGATGCCTCTCTTGCAGATATTTGTGAAACAAGATTTGAGATGGAGGATGGGAAAATAAAAAATTAAAATTCTACTTTTTATTTTTCAATAAAGGTATATTCTTAAGTAAAGTAAAAACACGATTGGAATGAAATCTTTATAGCCCATCACATAAGTGTTGGGTGAAAATATTTGTATCAGCGAAATTTGGCATGACTGAAAGGTGGTGTTGCCAATAGATTGGTTAAATATTAATCAATCTATATTGAAGGAACTCCGAAGACTTTTAGAGGTGGTTAGCTGACCAAAAATTATAACGAATTGAAATTATATTACTTCGATTTCACTGCAACAATCTACATCAGGAAGAAAGAAAATTGTATTAGTTGCAACATATTCAGTTTGATAAAGTTGAGATAATTGATAAGTATCCGTATACAATTATCGCGCTGACTTTAATGCTGCAAATAACTTATCTTCATCACCAGGAACATACTTTTTTTTATGATAAACTATCTCACCTTTAGAGTCAAAGACGAAACTTTGAGGGAGACCATTCAAACGGCCTGGCATAATTTTTTTGAAGGCTAATTCTAAATCTATATAGGTTTTCCATGGCCAATCTTTTTCTTTAGCCATGGTTCTGAATTTTTCGTGGTTTCTCTCCCAGTCCATCGACACAGCGATGAGATCAAAGTCCAACTCTTCTTCCCAAGTTGCATATTTTGTTTTGATTGCTGCCATTTCCTTCTTACATGGCGGACATGTTGTAAGCCAAAATAAGATGGCTGTAGGCTTTTTATTTCCTATGACCTTTTTACTATTGTATTCTTTCCCATTTTTATCAGCCAATCTTACATCAAAAGGATACTTTTCTGATGGCTGTTGGATCTTTCTGGGATTGTCATTCATAGCGTCCCCTGCCTTTTGTCTACTTTGCTGTTTTACTGATTCCGCTTTTTGTGCTTCTGCCCTTTTTAAAAGTTCATCTCTCCTTTCAGCAGAGGCCTTTTGCTTTGCTTTAACATCCTTTGCTGTAATAGCATTAGATCCAGATGTCTTGGATGCAGTTATATTCGTCTCATTTATTTCAGACGGCTTGTCTTGGGTATTCGCCGAATTACAAGAGAAGAAAGAGACTATAGCGAATAAACTTATAATCAAAACAATACGTATATTCATAAAGTTAAATTTATATACAAATGTAAGAACATTTTTCCAAGCAACATAGAAGGTGATTGGTAGAAACAACATAATATGTCATTCTAATCAGATAACCATCCTTTGCTTCTTTCTATTGCTTTTTGCCAATTCTTATACAAAGCGTCTCTCGTTTCTACATCAATTTCTGGCTCAAACAACTGATCCACTTCTCTGTGTGAAGAAATCGAACTAGACTTCCAAATACCAGCTTGAATCCCAACTAAATAGGCCGCTCCCATGGCTGTCGTCTCAACGTTCGAAGGTCGCTCAACTGGTACATTTAACATATCAGATTGAAATTGCATAAGGTAATTATTTCGAGAAGCTCCCCCATCTACTTTTAATGTCTTTAATTCTATTCCAGCATCCTTTTCCATTGCTTCTAAGACATCTTTTGTTTGGAATGCTAGTGATTGTAAGGTGGCTTTCGCCAAATGTTTCTCAGAACTATCTCTAGTCAACCCAAAAATGGCCCCTCTCGCGTACATATCCCAATATGGAGTTCCTAATCCTGCGAATGCCGGGACTACAACAACCGAATTCTCTCCTTCTACATCGATGGCCATTTGTTCCGTTTCTTCTGAATTGTCTATAATTTTCAATCCGTCTCTCAACCATTGAATGGCGGCTCCGGCAATAAAAATACTACCTTCCAATGCATAGGCTGGTTTCCCCTCAGCGTCAATTGCCATCGTTGTAAGTAATCCACTTTTACTAAATGATGGTTGATGGCCCGTATGCATTAGCATAAAACATCCAGTTCCATAAGTATTTTTTGATTCTCCGGAATTAAAACAGGCTTGACCAAACAATGCAGATTGCTGATCTCCTGCCACTCCTAAGATTGGAACCTTCACTCCTTTGTATTCCCAGAACCCATAATGGTCTGCAGAATTTTTTATGGTTGGCAACATAGATTTGGGGACTTCTAAGTAGTCCATCATTTTGGAATCCCAATCGTTGGTGTTGAGATTGTATAACAATGTTCTCGAAGCATTGGTATGATCTGTTGCGTGAGAATCTCCTTTGGATAAATTCCAAATGAGCCAAGTATCTATGGTTCCGAACAAAAGCTGCCCGTCATTAGCACTTTTCCTTATTTTGGGATCGCGATCGAGAATCCACTTTATTTTAGTCCCTGAGAAGTAAGCATCTATGACTAGACCGGTATTAGAACTCACGTATCCTGCCAGTCCATCCGCCTTCATTTTTTCACAAATGTCAGCAGTTCTTCGATCTTGCCAAACAATGGCATTGTATACTGGCTCCCCGGTAGATTTATCCCAAACGACCGTTGTTTCTCGTTGATTTGTGATACCTAAACCAATGATCTGATCTAGATCTATAGAAAGTTTTGCAATAAGCTCTTTAAGTACTTTCAATTGCGTATCCCATATTTCCTTTGGATTATGTTCAACCCAACCTGACGATGGAAATATTTGTGTGAATTCTTTTTGAGACACTCCTAAAAGAGTTCCCTTTTGATCAATAGCGAGGGCACGACAACTTGTCGTTCCTGAATCTAATGAGATAATTACTTGATTAGACATTTGATATTTTAGTTGAGCTGATGTAAGCTTAAAACAATATCCATCAAGATACGATTTGCGCTAAATATAAAGTAAAATTACTTGATACTTTCTTCCGCTGCTCTCCGCTCTAATTCTACCATGACGTCCATCAATTGATTTGCTCCGATATCTTTTATAAGGACTTTTCTGTCTGGATCTAAAATGAATAATTTAGGAGTTGACCGTACGTAATATTTAGATTTATATCTGGATGAGTGTGTTGGATCATTTACATTAATGAATGAGCCCATATTTTTATCTTCAATACTTTCCCAACATTTTTCTGCTTTTTGTCCAAGTTCTGTACAAATGGATAATAATTTTACACCCTTATCTTTATATTCTTCATAAAATTTTACGACATCTGGAACGGCTTTTTTACAATGTCCGCAGTCTGGTTTATGAAAAAATAAAACTAAATACTCATACTCTAATTCGGATAAGGTAACAGGTGTCCCATCTTGCATAAACAAGGTCAAATCCGGTGCTATTTCGCCGATCAACGTAGAACGTATCCCATTAGAATTATCCTTTAGTTTTGTCAACAATTCTTCACCTGCCCAAGGTGCTTTTCCTGCTGCATAATAGTTGTCTACCAAATGTACATATACAGCATCCATCCCAACTATTTTTGCTCTTGCATAGGTATTCAAAAAATGGGTTAGATAAAACTGATAAGTATCAGGCGAGGGTTCCATTTTGGCTAAAATATAATCTACTGCAACTTTGATTGAATCAGGATGATTGGTTGTCAATTTTGTCATGTAATAATTAATCCGATCATGTATAAATGATGTTCTAAGATTTGCCGGATCACCTAAATCCATGTTGTCAAAATAGTGATCTTTGTAGTACTTATAAGAGGACTTTTTATTCTCTTCTTCTGTTCCTTCAAACTCCGGTATATCCAAACCCAAATTTGCTTTGACCAATCGAGTTGTATAACTTTGTGGATACTTTTGTATGACTTCGTTTTGTTTCGATTTTACAGTGGCATCGAAAGCATCTAACTTAGCCATCAATTCAATTCTTTTAGGATCATCTAATTCCAAGGAATCAACTTCATTATTGATAGCCTCTGCTGCAGGTTTTTTCTCGGCTATAAAGTTGACATAATCCATAAAAACTTCATTATCCTTAGAGCCCTTAAAACTTACTTTTGCTAGATCATCGGCTGCTGCAGAAATTTCAAATTTTTGATCATTGTCTATGATGAATTGCAAAATTTGTTTCTCTGGAAAAGTCAAGAGTAAATAAAAGCCTTCGTTCAGAAGAGTATCTCCTTTTAATCTAAATTGTCCTTCTTTTTGTGAATATAGTGTATCTAACACCAATTGTCTATCTCCTAAATAATAGCCTGCAATAAGTGTATCATTTTGATATCCATCTAAGTCAATCTTAATATCGTATTGGGCTTGTATTCCTAAACTAGTAATGACCAAGATTAGGAAAGTTATAATTTTTTTAGTCATGTGCTTAAAACGATTATCTCCAGTAATTAATCTCACAAATTTTGATTTTAATTTTAGAATTGTTTGATTTTAAATAATATTTAAGATTTAGCCAGTTGTCTTTTACCTGCTAAGAGATACAATACAGCCATTCTTATAGCAACCCCATTTTCCACTTGATCTAATATGATAGATTGATTTGAATCCGCTACATCGCTTGATAATTCTATGCCACGGTTGATTGGCCCTGGGTGCATTATCACAATTTCCTTATTTAATTGATCTAACATTCTTTTCTTGATTCCGTAATAGATCGCATATTCACGAAGAGACGGGATATATTTTATCTCTTGTCTTTCTAATTGGATTCTGAGCACATTGGCAATATCACACCATGCTAATGCTTTATTGATATCATATTCAACTTGAACACCCAAGGAAGCAATATGTTTAGGAATTAATGTTGGGGGACCGCAGACCATCACTTTAGCGCCCAATTTATTGAGACAATAAATATTACTTAGAGCTACTCGAGAATGTAGTATGTCTCCTACGATTACAATTTTCTTATCTTTTAAATCTCCAACACGCTGTTTCATACTATAGGCATCCAACAATGCTTGAGTCGGATGCTCGTGAGTACCATCACCTGCATTTATAATATTTACATCGATATGTTGGGATAGAAAAAAGTGAGCTCCTGGTGCTGGATGTCTCATAACAATCATATCTACTTTCATAGATAGAATATTATTGACTGTATCCAATAAGGTTTCCCCCTTTTTTACTGAACTTGAACTAGAAGAAAAATTTACAACATCTGCGGACAACCTTTTTTCAGCCAATTCAAATGAGATTTTGGTTCTCGTAGAATTTTCATAAAATAGATTGGCTATCGTAATATCACGAAGAGAAGGCACCTTCTTTATTGGCCGATTTATAATTTCTTTAAAGTTGTCTGCGGTTTGGAATATTAAGTCTATATCTAATTTGTTGATATACTTTATCCCCAATAGATGCTTAGTGCTTAATTCAAGGTTACTCATTACTCCTTTTGATCTGCTGAATAAATAAATACCTTATGGTTGTCAGAATTCTCATTCCATTTCACTTTCACGTATGCTTCATCTAATGCATCCACTACAACACCAAAATAGTTTGGTTGTATGGGTAAGTTCCTATTGAATCTCCGATCGACCATCACTAAGACATCCACAGAGGCAGGTCTGCCAAAATCTTGGATTGCAGATAAGGCCGCTTGTATGGTTCTCCCTGAATACAATACATCATCGATCAATACTACTTTCCTATCTTCTAAACTAAAATCTATATCTGTTGGAGAAACTTTTATTGGTTTCTCTCGCACTCGATAATCATCTCGATAGAATGAGATATCTAATTTTCCAAATTCAAGCAAGTTCTTTTTTTGCTCTTTATTGATAACCTCAATCAAATGTTCGGATAAAGTGACTCCCTTTTCTTGAATACCTATAAAGCAGGTATTCTCGAAATTATCATAATTTTCGATCAACTGATGTGCCAGTCTCTTCAAAGTAATATTGAATCGCTTAGGGGATAATATGACTCTTCCTTTTGCCAATTATTTCTTTTGTTTTTTACTCCAAGAATCTTTCAAGCTAACCGTTTTATTCAGAACTATCTTATCTTTTGATGAGGTCTTATCGACAATGTAATAAGCATTTCTCATTGCTTGAAATTTGTCCATTGGTTTCGCTTGCAAGATATATGGTTCTGCAATGGCTTTATCATTTATAACTAAGGATTTTGGATTTACGAATTCTAAAAAATCTTTATCTTCATGCGAAATGGGAGTCGGATCTGTAAATAATTTGTCATACTCCATAAGCGTAACGGGGACACCGGCTTGTGCATCCACCCAATGTATCACTCCTTTTACTTTGATACCACTATTGTCTTCCCCACTTTTTGTATTATCAAAGTAGTTTGCATATAACTCTAGTAATTCTCCGCTTTCAGTAATTTTATATCCAACACATTGAATGATATAAGCTCCTTTCAATCTCACCTTTTTACCTGGAGCTATCGGAAATATTTTTTGGGAGCGTCCACCATAAAATCACTTCTCTCAATAAATATTTCTCTTGAGAATGGAATTACATGATTTTTACTTTGTTCATTTTCTGGATTATCTACTCCTATCAATTCTTCTGAACTTCGTTGTGGATAGTTTTTGATAATCAGCTTTACCGGATCTTTTACGATCATAATTCGATTGGCCTCTGCATTTAGAACCTCTCTCACACAAGATTCCAAAAGCTCAATTTCAATCACATTTTCTCTTTTGGACATTCCAACTTTATCGCAAAAATTACGAATGGCCGCAGCTGGATATCCTTTTCTTCTCATTCCAGAAATGGTACACATTCTTGGGTCATCCCATCCTTCTACTAAGTTCTCTTCTATCAACTTCATTAGCTTACGCTTGGATGTGATCATATAAGAAATGTTCCGTCTTGAAAATTCAATTTGCCGAGAAGGAAATATTCCTAAATTTTCAATGAACCACTCATACAAAGGACGATGATGTCTAAATTCTAAAGAACATAAACTATGTGTAATATTTTCTATAGAATCCGATTGTCCATGTGCAAAATCATACATAGGATAAATGCACCATTTATCTCCAGTCCTGTGGTGAGTCTCGTGTTTTATGCGATATATTACTGGATCACGCATATGCATATTCGGAGAAGACATATCTATCTTTGCTCTAAGCACACGGCTACCATCAGGATGTTTCCCATCTTTCATCTCCATAAATAATTGAAGATTTTCTTGTATCGTTCGATTTCTAAATGGACTTTCCTTCCCAACAGAAGTGGGCGTGCCTTTCATCTCTGCAATTTGCTCAGCAGAGGAATCATCAACATAAGCAAGTCCTTTTTCAATTAGAGTCACTGCAAATTGAAACAAAGTATCAAAGTAATCAGAAGCATAAAGCGCTTCTCCATCCCATTCAAAGCCCAACCATTTTACATCTGCTTTTATAGCATTTACATAATCTGTTTTCTCAGTCGTTGGATTGGTGTCATCAAATCTCAAATTAGTCTTACCACCAAATTTTTTAGCAATAGAAAAATTAAAACAGATGGCAGTAGCATGCCCCACGTGGAGATATCCATTTGGTTCAGGTGGGAATCGAGTATGGATATGTTTTGGATATCGACCACTTTGAATATCATTTTCGATTTCTTGTTCAATAAAATTTACAGACTTACTTGCTTCTTCTCCCATTTTAATATTTATCTCAACGTAAAATTACATTCTTTCCGGCATTTCAATACCTAATAAATCCATGGCCTCTTCTAATATCCTTGCAATCTGAACGCTTAAGGCAATTCTAAAACTCTGAGCTTCCTTTGATTCAGCATTGATAAGACTATAATCATGGTAAAATTTGTGATACTGTTTTGCTAAAGAATAAGAATAATTAGCCACTATAGATGGATCAAAATCTTTTGCTGCCTGAAGGATAATATCAGGATAACTCAATAATGTCCTAAGAATATTCTTCTCATCCTTTTCCATAGAATAATCTGAATAATTTTCTACTAATTTGACATCCACAAACTTTCGTAAAATAGACTGAATCCGTACATACGCGTTTTGAATGTAAGGCCCCGTTTGCCCTTGCATATCCACGGATTCTTTCGGATCAAAGACCATTCTTTTTCTTGGTTGTACCTTGATTAGTTGAAACTTTAATGCTGCTAATCCGATTTTAGTAAAGATCCCCGCTTTTTCTTCTTCAGTTGCATCTTCTAATCCCCCTCGTTCATTGGCTGCATCAGTCGCTTCTTGGATCACTTCCTCCATCAGATCGTCGGCATCAACTACTGTTCCTTCGCGAGATTTCATTTTTCCTGTAGGAAGGTCAACCATTCCATAAGAAAGATGATACATTTTATCTGCGTATGGTTCTCCAAGTCTTTTAAGAATTTCGAAGAGTACCTTAAAGTGATATTCTTGCTCATCCCCTACAACATAGACCATGCTATCCACTCCGAAATCTTTGTACCGCTGTATAGCTGTACCTAAATCTTGGGTTATATATACTGCCGTCCCGTCACTTCTTATAATAATCTTTTTATCCATTCCGGCATCTTCTAAATCAACCCACACACTTCCATCTTCCTTTTTATAAAAAAGTCCTGATTGAAGGCCAGATTCGACCACTGATTTTCCAAGCTTATAAGTATCAGACTCATAGTAGTTTTTTGTAAAATCAACCCCCATTTTCTTAAAGGTTTTCCACCAACCATCATAGACCCAATCATTTAATTTTTTCCAAAGAGCGATGGTATTCTCATCTCCTGCTTCCCAATTTAATAACATGGCTTTGGTTTCTTTCCCAATCTTACTATGTTTATTAAAATAGGTATTTTTATATTTTTTATAAAAATCCTCTGTTGATAAATTATCTGTATTTCCTTCTTCAAAAATGGCAGATGCTGTAGGAGTTTCTTGCCATTGAGTATATTCTTCAGCGACTATACTATCGAACAAGACGTAATAATCCCCAACAAAACGATCTCCGGATAACCCAGCTGTTTCAGGAGTTGCTCCATCTGCGTAGTTTTGCCAAGCATACATGCTTTTGCAAACCGCAATACCTCTATCGTTAATAATTTGGGTTTTGATAACTTCATAACCAGCGGCATGGTGAATCTTAGAACAGGAATGACCTAGGAGAATATTACGCATATGCCCTAGATGGATCGGTTTGTTTGTATTAGGAGAGGCATATTCTATCATTATTTTTTTTCCATTGGAATCTCTTTGCCCAAATCGATCATTTAGGGTGATTTCTTTTAAAGCTAAGTGCCATGTGTGATTGGCCAATGTAAGATTCAGAAATCCACTTGCTACTTCGAATGACTCGATAAAATCCGACTTCTCATTCAGCTCATAACCTATTTCTTTTCCTAATTCGACAGGATTCTTTTTAAGCATTTTCACAAAAGGGAAAATTACTACAGTGTAGTCTGCATCAAAGTCTTTTTTTGGCACATTGACCTGTACAAGATTTGCCTGAATTTCCTGACCATAAAGATGTTGGATTGCTTTCACTACCAAATCTTGTAAAATCCTTGTTGTTTTAAAATCTTCCATTACGGCGCAAAAATAGCTCAATGTTTGTAAAAGCTGAATAGAGTGCTACCGTATTTTCTTTGTTCTTTGAAATGTTCTTTCACGGTTAGGTCAAAAGTCTTGTCATGTTCGATAATTAAAACTCCGTTTTCTTTGAGTAATTCATGCTCAAAAACCAATGATGGCAGAGTTTCTAGCTTTTTTAAGTCATAAGGAGGGTCTGCGATGATGATGTCAAACTTGGATTTACAAGTCTTTATAAATTTAAATACATCTCCGCGATAAATTTGTAATTGCTCTTGTATATCAAGCTTTTTCGAAAATTCTTGAACATATGAGATGGCTTTTCCATATTGTTCTACATAAGTGGCAGAGTTTCCTCCTCTAGATAAAAATTCGTAACTATTACTTCCTGTCCCGCCAAATAGATCTAAAAAATCGCAATCGTTCAGATCATAGCGATTGTAAAGAATATTGAAAATAGCTTCTCTGGAGAAATCTGTTGTCGGCCTCGTAGGCCAATTTTTCAGTGGTGGATTGTATCGGTGTCCGCCTAAATGACCACCGGTTATGCGCATTCTTTCGCGATTATTAAAGGCAAATAGAAATGAAATGGATAGGTAGAATTATTGATCGTGTATCTTTTGCTTTCGAAAAACCTAATTTGACGGATATAATTCTTTAAGAGTTCGAATATTGGAGAATCTTCTGCAATGTCTCCGCCTACAACTAACGGAAAATAGCCAGTCGTTAAATTAAAATTCTCTGCAATCAAAAGTACGTAATACAGATAGTCTTGTTTTGTATGGCACTCATATTGATTATAAAAGTGAAATTTTCCATCAAGCTTCAGAGCTATGTGTAGCAAATTATTAGGTGAAACATAACACAGCAATTGATCCTCTTGATTCCTGATGATATTGGCCATGGCCGAAGAAATATGGTACGGTAACATTTCTGATCCTAAGTCCTGATATTTTGAAATCTTCGATTTATCCCAGTAATGTAAGGTGTATATTTTCATTTCCTTTAACTTCTCATATAGAGCTGATTTATCATTCTGCTCTAATGGATTGGCGGATGATGCAAAATATGTCTCAAATTTATTTGGATCAAACACATTGAAATCTACATGTCTAAATGGCGCTTCGTCATTTAAAATGATTACTTTTTTTATGGTTAAATCCTTCAATTCGACCAAATCAGAATCTGCATTAAAAGAACCTACCTTATACAGCATGTTATCTGCCCACAAGCCATATAGAAGTTCTTCATCCGTTGATTGACTTACGACTAAGTCGTAAACCAATTGAGGATCATTCTGACTAATATTATCGAATAAGTAATTAGAGCTTACCAATTTCCTGACAAACTAGGTTTTTGCATATCTCCAAATTTCAACATTGCCGAAGGATCATAGAGATTATCATATTTCTGATATTTTGGAGATGCAAATTCTCCCATAAATTCAATCCATCTTGTCCCTACTTCTACAACTGGTACGTTCGTCTGTTGATAAGTAATAGTATCTGCTTGTATCGCAAATTCTTTACCCGCAGAATATGGAACATACTTTAAAGAGTCCAAATTAACTCCCATCCCTCTAATAGAATCGATGGCCATAGAATAAGTGGTCGTTTTCGTAAAATTAGAATTCGGATCATCAGGATCTCCTTCAATATTTACAAAAGGAATAGAATCATTAGTTAAAACATAAACTAATGTATCAAAATTATGCGCAAATTGACCCGTGATATCTCTATAAATTTCTTGACAAGATCTAATTTCCTCTAATTTAGCAGTCACTTTGTCTTTTCTAGTTGTTTTTTCAGCTTGAAAGGAAATGGGCTCTTTAATACTTATATATAGAGAATAGATAAGAAACGCTATTAAAGCCGATAAAATTAAACTAATAATCCACCTCATTGATATTGGTTTTAATTATTGATGTAGTTTTTCACCATTATGGTGTATCACAATAATAATATTTTTTCTCTACATTCATTTTATGACAGTACATTATTTCAAGTATCTTTTTAAAAACAACCATAAATGAGCCTAATTTTGGCGATAGAGTCCTCATGTGACGATACTTCCGCGGCAGTATTAGAGGATTCCAACATATTGAGCAATGTGGTATATAGCCAATCTGCACATAAAATCTACGGAGGTGTAGTTCCTGAATTAGCTTCTCGAGAGCATATTCAGAAAATTACCCAAGTTATAGATCATGCCCTTACAGAGGCAGAAATTTCAAAAAACGATCTTAATGCAATTGCTGTCACAAAAGGCCCCGGACTGCTAGGAAGTCTTATCGTAGGAGTAGGATTTGCGAAATCTCTAAGCCAAAGTCTTGAAATTCCTTTGATTGAGGTGCAGCATACGCATGCTCATGTCCTATCTAACCTATCAAATGATAATGCTCCGTCTTTCCCTTTCCTTTGTTTGACTGTGTCTGGCGGGCATACACAGATTGTAAAGGTTTCATCGACCTCTATATTGGAGATTCTGGGTAAAACGATCGACGATGCAGCCGGTGAGGCGTTTGATAAAGCGGGAAAAATGTTAAATCTACCCTACCCAGCTGGTCCAGAGATCGATAAGCTTGCAAAATTAGGTACCCCTAAATTTGAGTTTTCTAGGTCGAAGGTTGGCGGATATGACTACAGCTTTAGTGGATTTAAGACCTCCGTATTATACTTTTTACGAGATCAATTGAAACTCAATGACCAATTTATCGCTGAAAATTTGAATGATCTATGTGCGTCTATTCAAGCCAATATATGCGAAGTTTTAATGGCAAAATATGAGCAAGCAGCATTGAATGAAGGCATAACAGAACTGAGTCTTGCAGGTGGAGTTTCAGCTAATTCAGGATTACGTAAACTGTTTCTAGATACTTGTAAGAAAAACGGATGGAAAAGTTATATTCCAACATTAAAACTTTGTACTGATAATGCTGGTATGATCGGAATTGCAGCCTATTACAAGTTTTTGAATAAGGAATTTTCAGACTTGGATTTGACTCCAGATGCTAGAATGCAGTTTTAATATATCTATATAGCATATTTATAACATCAGATATATTTATATAAATCCTTACCAAAAATTAATTGTAATGGTTCAATCGTACAAGCAAAAAGTAGAATTACAAGAACAATATGATACCATTATTATTGGATCTGGAATGGGAAGCCTGACTACAGCCGCTATTTTAGCGAAGGAAGGTCAAAAGGTTTTGATTTTGGAAAAGCACTATACCGCAGGAGGATTTACTCACATTTTTAAGCGAAATGGTTATGAATGGGATGTCGGCATTCACTACATCGGTGAAGTGCAACGACCAAATAGTGTAATCAAAAGGCTATTTGATTATATCAGTGACAATCAATTAGAGTGGGCTGATATGGGCGAAGTATATGATCGGATTATCATCGGCGATCGATCCTATGATTATGTAAAAGGGGTCAAAAATTTTAAAGCGAAAATGACTGATTATTTTCCAGAAGAAAAAGAAGCCATTGAAGAATATGTAGCTCTTGTCTTTGCAGCTACAAAATCTAGTCAGGGATTTTACATGGATAAAGCAGTCCCCAATTTGGTAAGTGCCGTTAGTGGTGGATTATTACGAAGACCTTACCTAAAGTATTCTGACCAAACTACGTACGAAGTGCTAAGTAAATTAACGAAGAATAAAGAACTTATAAAGGTACTATCAGGCCAGTATGGAGATTATGGCTTACCTCCAAAGCAAAGCAGTTTTGCGATGCATGCAACTGTTACAAAACATTATTTCAGTGGTGGATCTTTTCCCATCGGAGGATCATCTCAAATCGTGGAGACCATTGACCCCGTTATAGAAAAAGCAGGAGGTACCATCTTGATCAGTGCCGAAGTAAAGCAAATCCTAATAGAAAACAATCAAGCGGTTGGTGTCGAGATGATAGATGGCAAGACCTTTATGGCAAAAAAAATTGTAAGCGGAGCAGGTGTAATGGCGACTTATAATAAACTATTGTCGGACGATATTAGCGATAAGCATCAATTAAGAGATCAATTGAAAAAAGTAAAAAGATCGGTGTCTCATGCTTGTCTATATTTAGGATTAAATGGAAGCCCAGAAGAATTACAATTACCTAAAACCAATTTATGGATTTATCCAGGAGACTTGGAACATGATGAATGTGTAGAAAGATATTTAAATAATCTAGATGAAGAATTTCCTGTTGTATACGTTTCTTTCCCATCTGCAAAGGACCCAGATTGGTCTAATCGGTATCCTGGAAAAAGCACGATTGACATTATAACCCTGGTTCCATACGAGCTTTTTGCCAAGTGGGAAGGAAGCCGATGGATGAAGCGGGGTGATGAATACGAAGCATTAAAAGAGAAAATCACAAAACGTCTACTTGATGTACTGTACAAACATTTCCCGCATTTAGAAGGCAAAATAGACCACTATGAATTATCTTCTCCTCTTACAACACAACATTTTGTGAATTATGATAAAGGTGAAATTTACGGTTTGGACCATACACCTTCTAGGTTCCGGCAAAAATTTCTAAAGCCTAGAACTCCGATCAAGAATCTCTATTTGACGGGGCAAGATATAGTTACCTGTGGTGTTGGTGCTGCTCTTTTTTCTGGCGTTCTTACCACCATTGCCATGACGGGAAAAAATGTTTTGAAGAAAGTAATGGCTCAAAATTCTGCCATTTAAATTAGGGATTTTCTGGAATAGTCTAATTTATTATTAAACGAGGACTTGCCAATAAAATGACCACACTGTTGAGCATTTTTCCTATAGCGCCTTGAGTGGTAATATTTTTTTTTGAAATTCCAAAGTAGCATTCCTGCTTTACTTCTGGATATTCTTAAGATAGCTAATCAAGTCAATAACGAAGAAATATATACCCTCACTATCTCTAAACCTTTATCATAGGATCTATTATTACAAACTACAATATCCATATCAGAAATGTATGGTTCTATATATTTCTTGTAGGAAGGAATGACATGGTGTTCGTATCTGTAAAGCACATCCTCCAACGGATAATTTCTTTCGACTTGATCCCTTTTTATTCGTCTTATAATTTTTATTTCATCTTTTGCTTCAATAAAAATTTTGGTGTCAAATTGCTCTTTCAATCTTGGATAATGATAAATAAATAAACCTTCTACGATAATTACCTCCTTCGGTTGAATTGTGATGATCTCAGGTTCGATATTAGCATTGTTGAAAGTATATTCTTTCTTGTTGATGATAGCGCCCGCTTTAAGTAGGGCTAGGTCTTCAAGAAATGATTCAATATCCATAGAGTTCGGGAGGTCAAAATTCTTGACTCCATTACTATCTATTTGCTGTAATTCACGAGGTTTGTAATAGTTATCAAAGGAAATAAAACAGACTGAATCACCTAACTTTTCCTTTAGAGCGCTAACAAAACTAGTCTTTCCAGAACCGCTTCCACCGGAGACACCAATTACAATTGACAAGTTATCACATTTTAGATTATAAAAAAATAGTTAAATTACTGCTCAAAGCTAACTTTTGAATGCGTAAAATATGGACTTTTTATTAGATATCCTTAGAGGAATGTTTGGAATTGTGGTGTTGCTGGGCATCTGTTATGTGTTAAGTAGTAATCGTAAAGCTGTAAACTGGAGATTGATCATAATTGGAGTTCTTCTTCAGGTGCTTCTTGCCTTCTTGCTCTTAAAGGTTCCATTCGTGAGGGCGATATTCCAGTGGATTGTGGACTTTTTTGTCATCATGATAGGAGCCTCGGATAGGTCTGCAAGATTTCTTTTTGGAAATTTGGCAGATGCCTCTGCAGGGTTTGGATTTGCCTTTGCGGTATTACCAACGGTCGTATTCTTTTCTGCACTCTCTAGTATTTTGTATTATTTCGGAATTCTACAAAAGGTGGTGTATGGATTTGCCTGGATCATGACAAAAACCATGAAATTATCGGGAGCAGAAAGTTTAGCGGCAGCAGCTAATGTTTTTATAGGTCAGACGGAGGCCCCTCTTGTGGTAAAACCTTATTTAGAAAAGATGTCAAGTTCAGAAATTATGAGCTTGATGACTGGAGGGATGGCGACCATTGCTGGAGGTGTATTTGGGGCTTACATGAGTATGCTAGGAGGGAACAACCCACAAGAATTAGCCTCTTTTGGGATGCATCTATTGACCGCCTCTATCATTTCTGCTCCAGCAGCCATCGTGGCTGCAAAATTATTAGTGCCAGAGACCAATGAGGACGTAAGCATGGTCTTAGATGTATCTAAAGATGAAGTTGGGGTAAATTTTCTTGACGCTTTGTCCCGAGGAACTACAGATGGTCTCAAATTAGCTGTCAATGTGGGAGCTATGCTACTTGCATTTATGGCAATGGTATATTTGGTAAATGAAATTCTCTCCAGATTTGGAGCGGTCATAAATCTGAATGATCTAATTGCAAGCACTACAGAAGGGACTTTCAAGGAACTATCACTTCAATATATTATGGGATTATTCTTTGCTCCTATCGCGTGGTTAATTGGAGTGGCATCCACTGATCTTCTTATGATTGGTCAGACTTTAGGAGAAAAGACCATTTTGAATGAGTTTGTTGCTTATGCTTCATTAGTAGAATATAAAAATGCCGGCGTACTACAACCTAAATCACTAATTATTGCTACTTATGCCTTGTGTGGATTTGCAAATTTTGCATCCATTGGAATCCAAATTGGTGGTATTAGTGCTATCGCACCAGGTCAACGAAACAACTTAGTCAAACTAGGCATGAAAGCGCTTATTGGGGGAACTATTGCCACTTTGATAACAGGCGCAATAGCAGGAATCATGTTTCACTTTTAATTTATGATTTCCCCTTTATCGAATTCTATGATATAAGCATTCGGATAATTTAATTTTATAGTGGTATTCAAAAATTGGACGGCTTCTGCTCTTTCTCTGAAATCACCAATTAAATATAATTTCTTTTCGCCCATGATATATTGGAAGACTTGCTTGTGCCTATTGAAAATTTCATGTTCACTGGTGATAAAATCATCTGATTCTAAAATTACAATCTTAGGCCCATTTAAATATGAATATGGATTTTCATTCACTTCAATCTCCTCCTCTGGCGTACTGACTATTTTTTCCATTACAGCAACCTCCTCTTCCACTTCCTCTACTGCCGTTTCCGTAATAGTCTCTGCCCCTGCTGCTTCTTGAATGGTTTCCTCTACAATTGTTTCCTGGATAGTCTCCACTATTGCAGGTTCTTTAATGGTTTCTTCGACAATTGTTTCTTGGATAGTCTCCACTACTACTGGTTCTTGAATGGTTTCTTCGACCACTGTTTCTTGTATTATTCCTGAAGCCACTTCTTCTGTTGATTGAGTTTCCATCTCAGGTGGCGTGGTGGTGTTTACCTTTTGACTCATTTCCTCCTCTGAAATAGTGTAATCCGATTCCAGGATATCTTCAACACTTTTCTCTTCAGGAACTTTCACTTGCTCTTGATTCATTAAATCTTGGATCAACAATTCCTCTTTTTCTCTTCGCTTTATGTCATATAGTGAGATTTGCTCCATTAGTTCTTTGTTTAAACCAATAATTTTAATCTCAGTTCTTCGATTTTCTTGGTGTTCAGCAGCAGTACAATTTATCCCATCACTACAACCATTTGACAGAATCGCTTCCCCATAGCCTCTACTCTTTACTCTTGCAGATATAATCTTTCCTCTTTCAATTAAAAAATCTACCGCAGACTGTGCTCTTTTTTCACTTAGTTCTTTATTGGCATCAGCTTCACCCCTCGAATCGGTATGTGATCCAAGTTCTATATCAATGTGGGGATTATCTTTTAGGAGGTGCACCACTTTTTTCAATTGTTCTTGCGCTTCACCTCTTAAGTGCCACTTACCGGTATCATAATATAGATTTTCAATTTCGATTGTTTTTCCTTTATACAGTCGATCCATCTCAACATTTGCTAGCAGTACTCCATTGTTATTGCCTTCCGTTAAATTATCGGATATTCCTGGCTCTACTCGTCCCACACCTTCAAAACAAAGAATACAACCATTTACATTTACAAAAGCTTCCATCCTCTTAGCTAAAAAGCCCTCTTTTCTTACCAAGATGGTATAATGATTCCCTTTTGCCAAGTTTACAGCAAAATCAGGAGCTGGATGATCCTTTAGCACTAATACTTCTTCTCCGGTTGTGTTATTGTACACCTCTATGAGAGCACCTCTAATGGCATCTACGACCTCATCTTCACTTTCTCTCTTAGGAGCAAGGGTAATTTCAAATTGATACCCGGGAGCTCTTGTCATTTCAATTTTAGTGAAGGCCTTGGTTTTGCCCGCATTATCAGCGGTGGAAATTTGCACTTCTGACTCCTCAAACATTTCCTTATTTGCTCTTACTAGATAATCTTTAGCAGGGTCAATCAGAAAATCAAAGTATCCATCTTTATTTGATTGAGCGTTTTGAATTGCGTTTCCGGTCGATTTGTCGATCAGAGTAAGGGAAACTTGATTTAGAAATCCTCTATTCCCAGTCTCGAATACGTAGCCTTCTAATGCAATATTCTGGGAAAATATAGGTAATGAAAATAGAATAGCAGTAACTAAAATTAAGAAATACTTCATATTGATTAATTTGTATCTTAAAAACAGGATTTGACTATATAATGCTTTAAAATTTGATTTTATTTTTTAATTCCCTATTTATGATTTTCTTGGGGTCATCAATCTTTACTTATTTAGAATTAAAAACGTAACAAAAGTAACATTATGAGACCATTAAAGGTAATTTTTATGGGTACGCCTGAGTTTGCAGTCCCTACATTGGAGGCAATCCATAAATCTACACACGAAATTGTCGCTGTGATTACTTCTGTTGACAAAATGGGAGGTCGTGGAGGGAAGAAAGTGCTTAGTTCTGCAGTCAAAAAATACGCAGAAGACCATAATCTATATATACTTCAACCAAAAAATCTAAAATCTAAAGACTTTAATAAGGAATTAAAGGCATTAAAAGCGGATGTACAAATCGTTGTAGCTTTTCGAATGTTGCCAGAGATGGTCTGGAATATGCCTCCTTTAGGGACCATAAATCTTCATGGTTCACTTCTACCTAAATATAGAGGTGCTGCACCAATCAATTGGGCGGTTATCAATGGAGATCCATTTACAGGCGTAACTACATTCAAACTCAAACATGAAATCGATACGGGAGATATGATATATCAAACAAAAGTCCTGATTAACGACCAAGATTCTGCTGGTGATGTCCACGATAAGATGATGGTAGAAGGAGCTAAATTAATGCTAAAAACCCTGAATGACTTGTCAGATGATAATATTGAATTTAAAATGCAACGTGAATCAGAAGTATCTAAAGCCCCTAAAATTTATAGAGAAACTTGCAAAATTGACTTCAATAGAAAAGTGGAAGATGTGCACAACTTTATTAGAGGTTTAAGTCCCTATCCAGGGGCTTGGTGTGCAATAAATCAAAATACTGAGCTTAAAATTCTAAAGGCTCATTATAATCTAACCGATGAAACACATTCAACGGGGACCCTTCATACCGACAATAAAAGTTATTTGAAAATTGATTGTCTTGGTGGTCAAGTTATTTTAGATGTGGTCCAACTATCTGGAAAAAAGAGAATGAAAGTTAAAGACTTGCTTAATGGATATAAATTTGATGATAAGAGTATTTTAGATTAGGGGTGATTAGCAGAAGCAGATAAAATGCCAGTATAATAAAATATAATTAGCCTAAGCATGAGCGAAAGCTGAAGTAATGCACTAAAGCAATTTGAACACATCACTTTTTTCAAAAAAAGATTAATCTTATTGCTTTAGGGTAATAAGATAGCTAAGTGATTGGGCGATCCATTCGACAATTACAAATTCTGAAAATCCGATAGATGTAGACTTGTTCCCTGAAGACAAAATAGTTTCTGAATAGTGAGCAGATTCTAAGTAATTTAAGCCTTTTTCATAATCCAAATAAATGAAACATGCAAAGCTAAACAAGAAGCTTAGGGTAAAGGAAAGTAGAAGTTTTTTATAATTTTTCATGATGGTTTGGTTCGTTGTTCTTGAAACGTAAGTCACTTAAGGGAAGTTACAAAATCATTAAAATAAATTAATGAAAGCATAAATTCTTTCGAATTATCATATATCAAAAATACAATAAGCTAAATATCAATGGATTACACATGTGAATTAAACACCTAAATTAGTTAACGAATCAGTTAAAGATATGTTAATAATGTTGAATAGGCTAAAAATCTTTACTTATATTTGTGATGGCTTTGATACATAACAAAACCCCTAGTTGGTTTTTTAATATTCATAGCCAAGGAGTAGCGGCAGAAATGTCGCTTTTTTTTTGCCCCTAATTATCTTTGTACATCAAGATTTCTTTTTCTCCTGGTTTTATCCATCCTCTATACATTCCTTCTGTATTAAATGGCATGGTAATATTCCCATCCTTATCCAATGCAATCAAGCCCCCTAAAGCATCTTGGTTTTTCAATTTAGTACGAATGATATGTTCCCCTGCTTCACCAACACTTTCTTTAAGATATTCCATACGAGCGACCATGTCATAGGCAACTGCATTCCGAATAAAATACTCACCGTGACCTGTACAAGATACACCACAGAAATTATTATCTGCAAAAGTGCCCGCTCCTATGATCGGTGAATCCCCTAATCTATTCCACTTTTTATTCGTCATTCCTCCTGTACTTGTGCCTGCGGCGATGTTCCCATATTCATCTAAAGCAACAGCCCCTACTGTTCCAAATTTCTCGTCTACGTTCTGAAAGACAGCCCCTTGAGATTTGGACCCCTTCGATTTGGCGTCCTTAGTTTTAGAGTCTATAGCTTCTATCGTATTAGATTCTGTTGATTTTACATCCTTTAATATATTCTGGAGTCTATTCCAATTGTCTTCAGTTTTAAAATAAACAGGGTCTACTATTTCAAGACCTTGATCTTTGGCAAATTTTTCTGCACCCTTTTGGATTAAGAGTACATGATCAGATTTTTCCATAACAGCTCGTGCGGCTGAGATAGGATGCTTTACATTGGTTACTCCTCCAACCGCTCCGGCTCTTCTTCCATCCCCTACCATAATAGATGCATCCAATTCATTTTTACCCTCATTTGTAAATACTGCTCCTCGACCTGAATTAAATAGAGGGCAATCTTCCATAAAATTAATGGTTGCTTCAATCGCATCAATGGAAGACCCACCTTTTGCTAGAATTTGCTCCCCGATAATTAGAGCACTATCTAGAGCCGTATAATATGATTTGTATTTTTCTTCTGACATTTCTGATTTGCGAATGGTCCCAGCACCTCCATGAATGACAAGAGCATATTCAGGTCTTTCTAGTGCGGCACTTTGAGCAGTGGCTAGACTTGACTTTACATGATTTACAGATCGACACGAAAACCAACTAATAAAGAAGATGAACAGGATTAAATTTAAATACTTCAATATGTAATATTTTATTCCTAGCAAGTTAATACTTTTGAATTCAGCTATCGTGATAACAGTGGATAAAGCTAAAAAAATTTTAATCGTCATTTGTGGGCCAACAGCAGTAGGAAAAACATCTGTAGCCATTGATCTTGCTAAAGAACTACAAACTGATATATACTCAGCGGATAGTCGTCAATTATATCGAGAACTTACGATTGGAACGGCGAAACCCTCGGAAGAAGAGCTCGATGAAGTGAAGCATCACTTTATAAATGCCATATCAATCGAAGATCCTTATTCTGCTGGTCGTTTCGAGCTAGAATGTATAGAATCTTTGGATTTCATTTTCCAAGAGAAAGACGTAGCTATTTTAGTTGGTGGAACGGGGCTATATATTGATGCTGTGTTAGTTGGATTAGATCAATTTCCTGATATTTCTAAAGAGACAAAAGAATACATTAATAACATATATTTAAAAGAAGGCTTACTAGGATTACAAAAATTGTTAAAACAAAAAGATCCTTCATATTATGAATTTGTTGATTTAGAAAATTCAAGAAGATTAACAAGAGCTTTGGAAGTAATTGTAGAAAGCGATAAGCCATATTCTAATTTCTTAAATCAGGAAAAACCAAAGAGATCATTCAATCCTATTCTGATACACCTTAATATGGAACGCGAGTTATTGTATGAAAGGATAAATATAAGAGTAGATCAAATGATGACTCAAGGACTTTTGGACGAAGTAGAAAACCTTAAACCAAAACGTCATCTTAAAGCACTCCAAACGGTTGGTTACAGTGAATTGTTTAAATATTTAGATGGAGAATATACATTGAATTTCGCCATATCTGAAATAAAAAAGAATACTAGAAGATATGCAAAACGACAAAACACATGGTTCAAAAAATATAAATGTAATCCTTTCTCCTCTAAAGATTTAGAATCCATTCTTGCATATATTGATAATCAAATGGATAAATGTAATAATCCAAAGTAAAGGACCTAAAGTAATTGATCAATATTT
>Ga0079202_10000020_pt1 | contig 28139 bp, 27 predicted proteins | sample PorBlaBluebeHill_FD_68601 | JGI IMG/M metagenome (GOLD analysis project Ga0079202, IMG submission 68601) | Marine algae microbial communities from Blueberry Hill - Blueberry Hill, Maine | ecosystem: Host-associated > Algae > Red algae > Blade | place: USA: Blueberry Hill, Maine
ACCAAAATCAAGTCCGGTTTTTGCTCTTCTATGATTGGGTCTAAGCCTTCCATGATTTTAGCCATTTGTACAATCGGTCTTTGAGACCCAACGCCAAGATTATATTGGGGTTCAGGAATATTAAGTTCTTTTATAAAATGTCCTGACAGCATTTCATCATAATGCTGACCGGTATGCACTATAATTTGCTCTATGTTATCTTTCTTTTTTAGTTCATCGTATACAGGGGATAATTTAATAAAGTGTGGTCGATTCCCTACAATGCTCATTATTTTATACATAACCTTTATTTATTAAATTGTTATTCATTACACCGTTCTTTAAATAATCCATTATTAAGTTTCCGGAGCTTTTCCAAGATAGGTGCTTTTCTACATTAGCTCTTAAGTTTTTTCTTTCTTTTCCGTCTCTCCATTCACTATATATTTCTAATATCCATTCCTTTGTACTTTCATTCTCCTCAAATGGGTACCATACTCTACCTCCTTCGACTTTACAAAGTGTCTCCTCTATTTCTGGATCTTTATGGCCTGACACCAACGCAAGAATGGAACTTAATGAACCTATATACTCAAATAGTTTCCCTGTCAATATACCTTTGAGTTCTTTCGTGACACTCGTTAGCAATAGGTTTAAGTTTGCTTCCCTTTGTAGTTTTAATGATTCTTCTCTAGAAACTAATCCTTTGTTCTCATACACGGATTCTAATCCGTAGTCTGATATGTATTTTTCAAATTTATCTTGATCTTTTCCTGCATATTGAATTTGAAATTCGTGCTTCACTATTTCTCCACTAGTCATACAAGCTTTTAGAAATTTAAATAAACTTGATGGGTCTCTGTGTTCACCAAAAAGGGAGCCGGTATAATTGATGATAAACTTTTTGTTATGTATTATTTCGCTTTCGTTAGAAATATCACAACCATTGTAGATACACGCGACTCGATCAGAGTACTGAGATAATTGCTCTTTCAATCCATTTGAAACTGTAATTATTAGGTCAGCCTTAGTAAGCATTTTTTTATTAAACTTATGTTGCATAGATTCCAAATACACATTTTTATACATTGGATCTACGTGTAAATCTCGAAAATCGACTATCCATTTGCTTTTCGGAAATGCCAATTTTAATTTATATCCAATGAATAAATCTGCATACGGCCGAAAAGACGTATAGATTGTAGAATCCACATTGTTTGTCAAAAACTTAGATCCTTTTGATATTCCTTCTGCTACATATTTTTTTCCGCCTTCCCCCATCAAAACATTGAAAGGGTAACTGTTGATAAGTTTAATTCCAAATTGCGCAAACTTGCTGCTCTTTTGTTCCTCTTTGAAATGCGCCGATTTTTTATTGGTTAATTGTGTTCTATAATCTTTGGTCTCCAATACATCTATGACCTTTTCATTTAATTTAAATTCATTGCTTGTAGGGAGTACTTTTCGATTGGATGTAGTTAAGATCAAACAGGGGTTATGGTATTTTTGTAGTTCATTTGATAAGTAATAATTCCGCACGACTCCAATAGAGTGGATGGGTGGATAATAATAGTGGATGCAAAGCAATCCTTTTCTATCAGACTTCATCGATTATTGGTTTTATAATCGAATATATCTGATTAGCAATGAGTTTGTCGTTGTATTCATCGACTGACATTTGTCGTCCTTTATCACCCATTCTCTTTCTTTGCTCATAGGGCATATCGATAAACTTTTCAATCGCCTTAGATAAAGATTTAGAATCCTGCATTTTGACCAAAAACCCATTTTCTCCCTCTTCAATAGTCTCTCGACATCCCGGAACATCACTAGCAATCAGTCCCTTACCCATAGCCATGCCTTCTAATAATGTTCTTGGCATGCCTTCTCGATAAGATGGCAATACAATACAATCTGAATTAGCAATATGTGGCCGAATATCTTTTACAAAACCCTTGTAATCTATAATACCGTCTTCCACCCACTTCGCAAAAGAATCTCTTTCTATGGTAGAAGGGTTATTTTGATCGAACTCTCCGATTACTACAAATTTTGCATTTTTATTTTTTGCTTTTACTTCTTTTGCGGCCTCCATAAATTCTATAATCCCTTTATCATGTAGGAGTCTACCTATGAATGTAAATACTACTTCATCTTTTAGTTGACCATTGGGAAAAGGAGTATAATAATCCGTATCCACTCCACAGCCTTTCACACTAACTGCATTCTCCTTATTTACAATTTTCAGATCAACAAATAAGGCTTGATCATCTTTATTTTCAAAAATAAACTTACGGTGAAATCTACCAGCAAAACGATACAATAATTGCACAATTTTAGTTAAAAAACCTTCTCGGATAAATGAGTATCCTAATCCCGTTACTACAGCAATAGATTTTTTTCCAGCTAATTTAGTTGCTATTCCTCCGAAGATATTTGGCTTATTTGTGAAGTGAACGATTAGGTCCGGTTTTAACCATTTATACTTTCGAAATAGTTCTATAATCAAAAGAAGATCCTTGAAAGGATTTGTACTATCTCTACCTAGTGTTTTAAGGGCAACATGGCGCACTTCTGGGTAGTTCTCTTTATACTCTAAGTATTCGTCAACTGGGGCAATAACGGTCACTTCATGCCCCTCTTGGAGTATGCGATTAAGGACATTTAATCTGAATTTATAAATGTTCCAAGTTGAATTAGCAACTAATATGACTTTTTTTGCTTTGGTCATTCTTTATAGGAAACGAATATCTTCAATATTTTGTCTTACTTGTTTTATTTTTTGTTCCTTACTTTTAGGGTATATTAATAAGGCATCTTTTTCATCGATCACCATGTAATCGGTAAGCCCATTGATAACCACTAATTTTTCTGCATCTGCTTTTATGATTGTATTACTTACCTCTTGAGTAATATTATTTTTTGCTAACAATACATTTTCATTACCATCTTTAGGTAAGTACGCATGTAAAGAACTCCAAGTTCCTAAATCAGACCAGTCAATATCTGAAGGAATCGTATATGCATTTTTAGCTTTTTCTAAGATCGCATAATCTATACTAATACTTCTTGTGTTTGGGTAAACCCGGTCAATGTATGCTTGCTCTTTTGCAGTATTTAATTGAGATAAATCTTCGCTTAAAACTTCAAGGATCTGATTTTCATTCTCTTTGAAAGATTTTAGAATTTGCTTTGCAGTCCAAATAAAAATACCTGCATTCCAAACATAGTTTCCAGAATCTAAATATTTCTTTGCCGTAGCCTCATCAGGCTTTTCTTTGAATTTAGAAATCTTAAGAATCTCATTATCAGATTCGGATGCATCCATTTCTATATATCCATAGCCTGTATCCGGTCTAGTTGGTTCGATCCCCAAGGTCATTAAAACCTCATTATTTTGGCAATAAGAAATGGCCTTTTCGATGTTCTTCAAAAATATATCTTCCTTTAAAATCACATGATCGGATGGAGCAACTACGATACATGCATCTTGGTTTTTTTGGTAAACCTTAAGGGCTAATAAGGCATTACATGGAGCTGTATTATTTCGCCTTGGTTCTGCGATAATGTTTCCACTTGGTATTTTAGGTAGCTGTTCCTTTACCAAGTCTACATAGGTTTTGTTTGTGAGTATGAGTATTTGCTTTGCCGGCACTAGATTTTCAAAACGCTCGACGGTAAGTTGGATAAGAGACTTTCCGACTCCTAAAATATCCAAAAATTGCTTTGGTTTTTTTTCCCTACTTGAGGGCCAAAATCTAGACCCCACCCCTCCGGCCATGATTGCTATGTATGTATTTTTATGCTCCATAATTGTTCTTTCGTATTTCAGTTGTTCTATATATTTCTTGAATATTATTCATCCCATTCAAAATATTTGTTGGTTTTCTGGTGTATCATTTCTACGATTTCATCATATGCTTTTTCTGTATTATCCTGTAAGAGTTGAGGCATGGAATCCGCTTCTGCTTTTTTATTATCTATCATTTCAATATCTAGTGTGGTAAGAAAATCTTTGATGTTTTTAGCATCCTTATCAGACTTCTCAATAATCCATCCGGCCTTATTTAAATAACGCCAACTGTCACAATCTTTGATTCCGTAAAATAGAAAAATAGAACCTTTGTGTACAGCACTTACCATTTTGGAAGGTACACAGATATTTACCCATGAGGGTTCTAATGAAACTAAATGTATATCTATATATTTTAATTCTTGTCTCGGTACAAAGTCCAATAATACGATTGCTTTACTCTTTTTACTTTTGATATAATCAATAACAAAATTTGCTTTTGAGCCATACAAAACGAATATCACTTTGTGACGACTTTCATCTAGATGATCTATGATGTGTTTAAGAAAATCTACTGAATGTGCTTCTCCTAAATTCCCAACATATCCTAAGTAAATCTTGGATTCATCTGTCCTCCAGACCGGTGTAGATGTATCTGTTGCTGAACCATTTTTTTGATTTAAAAACACCCCACATGGTAGAATAGTTTTATCTATTTTTTTATGGAAATGATCCTCCAAGTACTTCGCTTGAATTTCTCCTAAAGCAATCATTCCTACGGGTGGATAGTCGTAAGTTTTGTTATAAAAGTATTTATAAATTGTACTTTTTTCTGTAATCAAATTGCCAGCTATAAAAGCTTGAGGATAGACGTCCATGCTCCAATATATCCACGGAATTTTTTTCTTACGTAAAAGTATAGATGCCCAAAAATTCAAAAGTGGAGGACTCGTCATAACAATGATGACCCCTTTATTAATTTTCTTCGCTTTCTTTATTAAAAGAAAACCTTCAATCAGACTAGAAATTAGTCGTATTAGTTTTTGCTTGCCGTTATATATTGAAGGGACTTTATGAGTGTTGCCAACAATAATTCCATCTGCTCCACCTCCTTGGTAGTTGCCATCTGTATGGACTACATGGACATCTATTTTTTGGTCGATTAAATGCTTCGCCAAATCACTTGCAGATTCTGCTATTACACTCTTATTCGGTGGATAGTTACGATCTACAATGGTTACACTTATACGATCCTTTGTTTCCATGAAATATAGATTTCATTGAATATATCTTCTAAAGACTTTGTAATGTCCCAATTTGGATAATGGGTTTTCATCTTTCTTAAATCTGAATAATAACAGATATGATCGCCAATTCGATTATTCTCATCGTATTTGTACTCCATCGGAATGCCTGAAATTCCTGAAATGATATCAAACGCCTCTAAAATTGAACAAGTATTATTTTTACCTCCTCCAAGATTATATACTTCTGCTACTCGTGGTGCATTTATAAATTCCTCAATAAATTTAGCAACGTCATGCGAATGTATGTTATCTCTTACTTGTTTTCCTTTGTATCCAAAGACAGTATATGGTCGTTTTTCCAAATTACATTGAATCAGGTAACTTAAAAAACCATGTAATTCTACTCCGCTATGATTCGGGCCAGTGAGGCAACCTCCTCTAAGGCAACAAGTCGGCATATTGAAGTACCTTCCATATTCTTGGACACTGACATCCGCTGCAACTTTAGAAGATCCAAATAATGAGTGCTTGCTTTGATCAATTGGAAAATCTTCTGCAATACCTTCTACAAATTTATCGTCTGCATAATCCCATCGCTTATCTAATTCTATCAATGGAATGTTATTTGGTGCGTCTCCATAAACCTTATTCGTCGATAAATGGACGAATGGTATATCTGTAGAATATCTCCGAGTGGACTCTAATAAGTTAAATGTGCCTACCGCATTGGTATCAAAATCATCAAACGGAATATCTGCTGCTTTGTCGTGTGAAGGTTGTGCTGCTGTGTGTACGAGTGCATCTGGTTTTACATCTTGCAAAAGTTGCAAAACTCCCTCTCTATTTCGAATATCTAGTTCATGATGGTGAAAATTCGTCAACTTATCTTGTAATCTCTTTTGATTCCATCTGGTATCCCCTCTTTCTCCGAAAAAAATAGCTCGTTGATTGTTGTCTACTCCATGGATCTCCCATCCTAATTGATCAAAATGTACGCAAACCTCTGATCCAATAAGGCCTGATGAGCCCGTTACTAGTAACTTCTTCATGTAATTGTTTCAGTTAATACTAATCGCAAATTTAATAATATATAATGAACTAATTATGAAACGTATATACTTGTGTAAATTTAATATTTGACAATAAAAAAGCCACCCAATTTGGGTGGCTTTATTTTCAAAATTCTTTGGTCTTATTTTTTAACTCATCGGTTGGGAATCAAGCGTTGTAACTTGACTGTAAAATAGAATGTTGTCCAAGGCTGTGTTAGAAGGAGTAAGCGACACTTTTGGTAGTCTTTTAAACCCATTCTTCATAGCCAGATACATTGCCTTCAAGTCAGAATCATGTTCCATAGAATCTTCCAATTCTAGTGTTTCAAAGAGATCTGAATCCCCGTAGATAAGTTTGACCAGCATGTTTGGTGTGTAGTTGTGCTTCATAGATTATTTTGGATGAATAATAGTATCTAATAAACTGCACCTATTCTGGTTTTATTGTTTCTTATATCTATTTAACTACAAAATATATCGGCTATCTTACATACAATTAAACCAATTTAATTGCGTTATTCGGCCACTCTATACCAGTATTGTGTTCTTCCTATAAGGCTGAATCCAATGTAACCTCTTAATTTAAGCTTATCATCTCCTTCTAGCTCCATAGAACAACTATAAGTTTTACCGGATTTTGGATCTAAAATAGAACCATCATCCAATGATTCCCCATCCCACTCCATATCTTTTAAAATAACCATGCCTTCAATGTCAGCATTCTTTAGATCTCCTTTACATTTTTCACATTGTGTTCCTTCTGCCGCTTCTAGAAGCTCAATGACCTTTCCATACACTTTACCATTCTCTTGGTATATCTCGACTTTAGACTTATCAAGACCATCTTCATCGTCTACTGTTTTCCAAATACCTAGAATACTTTGAGAAAAAACCATCGTTGGACAGATAAAGATTGCTAACAGAGTTATTTTACTTAGTGTTTTCATATAATTTTGGTGTTTTTTATCAATATTACTTTAACGTTAGATTGCTATACATAAGTTCGGAATTCTATCTTCAAATGCATTAATTAAGTCCTCCATAACTTTTATTCCTGATTTATTCTCAATAATTCTACCATCAATGTTATTTATCGGCGTCAATTCGCCCATTGTACCCGTACAAAATACTTCATCCGCCGTATAAATCTCAGTTAAAGAAATATTCTTCTTCACCATTTTTACCCCTAATTCCTCAGCCATTTCGATGACCAAGCCACGAGTAATACCATGTAGGCATGCATCTGCATGTGGTGTATATACAACTCCCTTTCTAGACATAAATATATTAGTGCCATTCAGTTCGGCTACATATCCATACAAATCTAACATCAGCGCCGCATCCGCCCCTGCCACATTAGACTGAATCTTAGCAAGAATATTATTGATCAAATTATTGTGATGGATTTTTGAATCTAGATGGTTTGGAGAATTTCTTCTGATGGATGAGGTGATAACTTTTATTCCGTTTTCATTATCATATACAGGAGGCTTATATTCTGGTACAATGATTAGACAGCTACCTGACTGATTTAATCTTGGGTCCATTCCTGAAGTGATTTTTTCTCCACGAGTCAAGGTCAGACGAATATGTACATTTTTGGTCATTTCATTCGCTTGAATGGTAGAGCGTATAGCATCTATAATTTCATCTCTTGGTGGAATATGTTCAAAATGCATCGCCTTCGCTGAATCCATGAGACGATCAAGGTGCCGGTCCATCATGAGTAGACCTTCAGGATACAATCTCAGTCCTTCCCAGACAGCATCTCCTCCTTGTACTACACTATCAAATACTGAAACCTTCGCTTCATTACGAGCATAAAGTGAATCTTTTACCCATATCAAAATGTCTTTATTCCGAGGATCAAACTTCTGTAACATATTAATCTTTAGTTATGGCAAATTTTCGTAATTCGTTATAATACTGTATTGCTTCTTGATACAAATCCTGACAATGTGTAGACAATGGGCGGTCACTCGAACGTTGTTTTTGAAAACCTGTTGACTTGTGAACATTAGCATACCAATAAGGTGCCCAAACTCCGTCTATCGCTTTTGGTCCTGATTCCCAATGTAGCATATTTTCATCAAAAGGTATATTCAAATTTTGACACATTTTTATTAGAATTTCCTTTGGATCATCCAGCAAGTCTCCGGAATCTAAAACAAAAACATGTAGGTTCTGCTCTTTCAACCAATTTAATATCTCATAAGATCTTTTTAATCCAATATCTCTGAGTGTTGGATGTGGAATTACTTCTGCAAAAGAAGCAATCAATTGCTTAGGGTGACGAATCAATAAAAAATTCTGCATGTCTCGCATGAATTCTAATGACATTCCCTTTCTTAAATGCTGAGCCATGTTCTTTATAAACACAATGGCAGTATCTTTTTCTTCCCAACACTTAGGAACATTTTCTTCACGGATGGGTAGAGACGATAATATCTCTTTTTTTCCTGGATGCTCTATTTCTACATTGGATAGATAATTTGCATAATATGGTTCATCCACACAGACACAGTCCTTTCGATTGTTAAAAGAATACATAATGGCTGTGGACAGATTCCTTGGACCGCTGATCATATGGATGACCTTCATTCGTATTCTGTTTGATCTAAATGTTCACCTGGATGCCAGAAAGCTTCCTTGAAGTTTTTTACTTTATGATTGTATATTTCTACGCCTTCTTTTTCCAATAACTCCTCCATCATTGTGGGTGTTGGAAATTGCAATCTTCCGCTTAGTTCACCTTTGCTATTTACCACCCTATGCGCTGGTATGTTTCCCATAAAATGACTTTGATTCAAGGCCCATCCAACCATACGAGCAGAACCCAAAGCTAGAAAATCCGCGATGGCTCCATAATTTGTTACCCTACCTCGTGGGATTTTCTTGGTGACAGCAAATACTTTGTCATAATAAGACATGGAATAAATGTATCAAAATTATCGTTTAAGCAGCATAAAATCTGGATAATATTTCAATATAAATAATCACCAATATGAAACATTGCCACTACTTTTTTCTAGTCCTTTCGTTTCTAATTCTTTCTTGTCAAAGTCCTTGGGATAAAGAGCTGTTATATGGAGCATGGAAAACTCAAGAATGGAAGGTAGTTGAGACCAATGAACCCATAAACATAAAGATGGATTTTACTTTCAATGATGATGGCACTTACAAAATTGATTATGGTTCTGAAATAGAAGAAGGCAAGTTTTGGTTTTTTGCAGATTTTCTTCACACCGTAGAAAAAGGCCAAGCTGAGAAAAAAGTAAAGATCATACAGCTTGCAAAAGATACTTTTATTTTTGAAATGAATAGAGGTGGGTCTATTGAGAAAGTGCTTTTGGTGAAATAATGTTATATGTATTAAACCTAGTTACGAATTCTATAATTTACTCCTTCAATGAGTTCAAAATCAGGATCATCAATTTGATTCAAAAAATAATCTTCAAAAGATATATTGTCAGGAATCACAAATTGATAGGTTTCGAATTCCCTTTCTGAATTATCAATAGCTACTAAATGTGCAGGCATAACAAGCTTTAAATATGAACGTTGACCATATTCAGCTGCAACAAAATCTCCACTTCCATCCTCAAGTATCTTTTTATGTACTCTACTTCCGAATGATGCTGGTACTTGTGTGATTGATACATCCTCACTTTTACTCCCTTAGACTTTAGAAAAAATAATTTCTTCTTGAATCCCAGTAAGATTATTAGAAATAATTTCAAAAGTAAAATTCTTATTATTCTTTAATTGAATGGATGTCCCTGCGTCTTTCTCGAGCACTTCTTCAGAAACTTCACGAAAAGTTGATCCTTCATGGTGTTCAACCACAAGCAGGACTTCTTCTGTTGAGGTTTCATAGGCATTAGGAATAATTTTGTATCTATCGCTTAAGAAAAAAAAGTCTAAGCTTACATTCGATAATATTTACTTGATAATATTAGATAATCTTCAATAATTAAATACCTTAATGAAATGAAATTTGAAGATTTATTCACAGCCTATAGTGTAGATGTAGTTGACTACAGTCAGTTTGTGCTAAATGCTTTATTGGCCGCACTATTAACATGGATTCTCTCCATTTATTATAGAAAGTTTGGACATGCGGTAGGTAACAGATCACAATTTGGGAGTAATTTCATGTTATTGGCTTTGACCACCATGTTAATTATATACATCGTCAAATCTAGTATTGCCTTATCCCTTGGATTAGTCGGTGCATTGTCTATTGTTCGATTTAGAGCTGCGATAAAAGAACCAGAAGAACTGACTTATCTATTTTTGGTGATTGGTATAGGTCTTGGAATGGGGGCAAATCAACCGGTCATAACCATCATTGCTTTTTTTCTAATATTAGCTTTGCTATTTCTATCTCAAAAGAATAAAAAATCAGGGAAAACTCTCGATAATCAAATGGTCGTCAATATTTCTTCTTCTTTGGTCACAGAAGACAAAATAAACGAGATACTAGAAGCTAATTTTGATAGCATAGAGTTGAGAAGACTAAGTTATTCTGATAACAAAACGTACATTACTTATGTCATCGAAGCAAAAAAGTTTGAGCAAATTACCCAAACTAAAAAATTACTTCTTGCTGAAGATGGTGAATTGCATTTCTCTTTCATTGATAATAAAAATATGATTGGTTGATTTTGACAATATGAAAATTATACTAATCATATTGCTTTCTTTTATTGGATATAGTAGTCATGCCCAAATAGGTCGATTGGAAAATGAGTATAAATTGTCTGTGCCTGATGATGAAACAGACACTCTTTGGCAATATATTATAGATAATTATGGGGCCAATGAAGTCTCACTCTCATCTATAAAACTTCGAGGTACTTCCTCTACAGAAATTTTCTATGATACATATTTTGACAACAATGAAAAAATTTTATTTGAAAAAAAGATGGGTGTCCGTCATAGAAAACGATACAAAGACGCCCAACTTATCAATGAAATTGTACAACTAAAAATGCCTAAATCAGATGATGGAATAATAAGAAATGAAATAAAGTTCGATATCAAAAATAAGTTAAACAAAACATATCATCGGCATCCTCTTTTAAAATTTCTTACTAATGAAGACATTACTAATCTTGGTTTTTATATTTCTAGTTTGAATATTAGGCCCGTAGAATTAAATCCTGAAGTACAATTAAGACAAAATAGGAAGCGGATATATCTTTCTAATAGCCAAAAAGAAAATTACCTGACCATTACTTTGGATAAAGTTTCAAATCAATTTTTTCCGTACCAATCTTTTACAGAATTAGAAATTGAGCTTAATGAAATTCGATATACAGACGCCCATGAAGAAGAGAAACTAATCATGAGTGCAGTTAGTGAAGAATTGAAGGAAAGTATTCATACTAATTTTCCAAATATCAAAGTAAATCAAACTCCAAAATACAATAAAATGAGTAAGCTCATTAATGAAAATTGGCTATCTTCCATAGGTGATGGTTTTGTTTGGTTGATATATGGTTTTATTATTTGTTTGGCAACTTTGAAAGCCTATAAACTTAAATTCTCTTGAGAATAAATCAATCTAATAAAAATTCTTCTAAGAAGGGAACTGGAAGCTATTGGGTTGTAATCCTATTCTTCTTGATTACAAGCGCTGTCATAACTTTTCTATTCCTAAATAAAGATAGCAATAAACAAAATGACTTAACTTTTTTCTGTGATTCAGAAAAAGTAAGCAATGGTTTTTTCTCTGATTCCTTTAGAAATGAGAGTTATAGCAATGGTAATTGTCAATCTGAACAAGCTGCCTATCAGGGAGAATTTGGCTGCCTTTGTAATATAAAGCAAATTTATGGCTTCACAAAAAAGTTAGATCAGATTCAAAAAGGGGATGTAGTCACCTATTGTGTGTATGCTAAAAATATCAATGCTTCCTCAGCACTGATATTCTCTTCTAAACAAAATGAATTATTTAAATCTAAGAAAATCCCTTTCCAAGTTCAAGAATGGACTCAAATATGTGATACGATTCGTATTCCACATAATTTTATTGGGTCCACAGCAAAAGTATATCCATATTTAGTAAGCAATACTGGAGAAGCATATTTTGATAATCTAGAAATTAAGATCGATAGAAATCCATTGTCATCCAAAGACATCAACTATACCTCGTCAGATCTAAAAATCCGATTGACGAACCCGAATCTTACACGACTAAAAAACAAACGAAACGAAGCGAAGGAAATAGGACTTTTGTACAGCTCTAAAGATGATTTAGTCGATGCTGATTTGAAGATTGACGAAGAATCATTCAAGGCTAAAATTAGACTTAAAGGAGATTTGTTAGATCATTTACAGCATGATCGTTGGTCTTTCAGAATAATCTTAAAAGGTGGTGATAAATGGATGGGAATGAACACTTTTTCTATTCATAATAGCAAGGCAAGATCCCATTTAGCAGAATGGGTAATGCACGAACTGTTTAGATCAGAAGGTATACTTACTCCCAAATATGACTTTTTAAAAGTTGAACTAAATGCAAAAAAATTGGGTGTTTATGCGTACGAACAGCACTTTGACAATCATCTACTGATATCTAATAAAAGAAGGATCGGGCCGATCCTAAAACATAACGACGATGCCTATTGGAATAACGTGTTGACAAATATAGAGCCCTTCCCATGGCACGATGCTGCTGATATTGAATTATTCAATAAAGAAAACTCAAAGGACGAAAATTTTATGACCCTCTTTAATATTGGTCAAAGTATGTTGTCTGATTTTTTAGATGGTAGAAAAAAAGCAAGTGAAGTATTTAACTTAGAAAAAATTGCTAAATACTATGCGCTTCTGGAAATTAGCCATGCTTTACATGCCCAACTTCTGACCAATATTAGATTTTACTTGGACCCAAATACAGGATTACTCGAGCCGATAGGCTTTGATTGTTTTGGAGATCATTTACCCAATGTTACGCCTAATTGGACCGCCATTGGAGAAGGATTCAATAAGCGGATGAATTCTTCTGAATTTAATAAAGAAGGAAATAAATATATGTATTTGTTACTTTCGGATTCTGAGTTTTTTGCTAGATATATGCACTATTTAGAATTATATACTCAGAAATCGTATTTGCAAAAGCAAAGACAAAAGTTAGATGCCTCGATTCAATCCAGAGAACAACTTATTCGGACAGATAAAAGCTACAAAGACTATAAATACAACTGGGAACAATTATTTAGTAAAGCAAAATTTACAAGAAAGAAGTTATTCCCTAATCCAAACCTGTCCTTAAAAGTATTTAAGTATCCTTCAAACGATATGAAGATAATAGCTCACTCCATGCACTACTTCCCAGTCGAAATAGTTGGCTATGGCTTAGATGATCAAAACATAGATGAAAAACTTGAAAACCCTGAATTTATAGATGCTTATAATTCAGCGATTCCAATACTCGAGCATAAGCTTACAACTTCAAAAAAGTATAGGTATGTATACTATAAAGTGATTGGATTAGATTCTATATATTCTGAACCCATAAGTAAGTTAACTAGCCCTATTAAAAATGTTATTCTTCAAAAACCTAGCTTAGATTTTATTAAAGATTTTAAATTTGTTGAGCAAATTGGACGTGAAATAATATTTAGCAAGGGTACTTATGATATTGACCATAAAATCATCATCCCAGACGGCCACCAAGTTACCATTGCAAAAGGCACAAAATTTATCTTTGGTAATGGTGGGGCGATTATGTCATATTCTCCAATTAAAGCTACTGGTAGTAAAAAAATGCCGATCCAGTTTATTGGATTATCAGAAAACTCTATGGGAGTATATATCAGTTCAGGGACAAATAGTTCAATTTTCGAGTATTGTCATTTTGAAAATCTAAATTCGTATACTAATAAGAACATTCAAACAGACGGTGCCCTGAGTCTTTTTCAAACCAATGCGGATCTATCAAATTGTAGATTTAATAACATGAATGCAAAAGATGCATTAAATATCCAATACAGTAAAGTAAAAATAAAAGATACCGCTTTTACTAAATGTAAAGGAGATGCAATTGACGCTGATTACTCCAATGTTACACTTGAAAATACAAATTTTGAATATATTGGAAAAGATGCGTTAGAAATTGGAGGTGGGAAATTGCAAGCAACAAATACTCGCTTTTCTAATATTCTAAATACTGGAATAAAAATGATGCAATTTGCTGAAGCGTATTTTCTCAAAACAGAAATGTCAAAAGTAGATAAGGGTATTGATATTTCTGAACACGCCAAACTAAATTTAAATACGATCCAACTCAATAATGCAATTATAGGATTTCAAGTTCTCAGTAGTGAGCTTCCGCATACTCAAATGACTGTTGTCAAATTAACTTATTCCGATACTAAGAAGCTATATATAATGAACCCAAATGCTTCCTTAACTATTAATGGAGAGAATAAAAAAGCAAATTGAGATACGAAAAAAAATATCGAATTGAGCATGGTGATTACCACCACATCCTTTATACTTTGATGAGTAATCCTGTTGGGTTTAAAGAAAGCTATCCGGATAGATTTGTGAATAGTATTTATTATGATGATGTAAATTATAGTTGCTACAACAGTAATGTTGTCGGTCAATCGTCACGTGTTAAATATAGAGTTCGATGGTATAATCATGCTATGCATATGGCCATCAATCCCACTCTAGAAAAAAAAATTAAACAGAATCAATTAGGCACTAAAGAGTTCTTTCGTCTTGATAATTTTGATCTAAATAATACGATTCCAAGCATACACAATCTTACTCCTGTTTTTGATTATGAAAGTTATCTTGAACCAATGATTATTGTTCGATACAAACGAACTTATTTGGAATCTTATGACAAAAAAATTCGAGCAACCATTGATCAAAATCTAAGTTATTATAGCCTATATTTTGGTGCAAATGAAAATGTCAAAAGCCATGACAATGCAGCTATCGTAGAAATCAAATATGCTCCAGAAAATCAACTCATTGCGAATGAGTGCATGCAGCAACTACCTTATAGGATTACAAAAAACTCTAAATACGTATGCGCTATGAATCTTTTTCTTCAGTAGTGCATCAGATGTGAATGATAGCACATCAAATCTTAGATACCATTGGGAGCAAGATGATGGGAGCGGACAAAGTACATCTGGTGCTCCAAGTTCTACTGCTACGAATTTTCCAAATTTTCGATTTTAAAAACCCGTTGCTGTAATTATCGTCATTTTCCAGTCTATAACGAAGTGCTCAACGGTAACAATAATAGTATTGTTTGGGAAAGCTTCCTTGTGCTACAGGAAATATGGATTTTAGTCTCACCATTAGAGATAGTAACACGAGTTGTGGAAGGGCTCATCTTGACCTTATGACCGTGACTAACACTGGTCCATTCGATGTAGTTACACCTGATGGAGGAAAAGTTTTAGGTGGAGGTCCTTCGATTAGCTGCACCACTTCGCAAAGACTCTACTCCCCAAACAACCCAAACTTTCCCACTCCCAATTTCTGCAAAAAATATTTCGTTGAAACAGCGAGTACACCCATGCCGTATTTTGCACTACGGCTAAAATTTATAGAAGATGCTTCCTCAAAATATTTAGTAGGACATGTAACTTCAGCAATAGAAAATCCTGCGAAAAATATCTGAGCCAACATTTCATTATCAAAGATAAAGTCATCAGAATTTTGATTAAAATTGATGGTGGCTAAAACTTCTTTAGAAAATGCTCTATAACCGGTATGATATTCCGAAAGTTTTTGTCTCATCAAAATATTTTGGGTGAGCGTCAAAACTCGATTGGCGATATACTTGTAAATAGGCATTCCACCTATGATTGCCCCCTTACCTAATATGCGACTTCCTAGGACCACCGGATATAATCCTTCTCCAATAATGTTTACCATACTAGGGATCAATTTGGGCGTATATTGATAATCGGGGTGCAACATGATTACAATATCTCCTTCTAGCTCTAGTGCTTTATTGTAAAGTGATTTCTGATTACCACCATATCCTTTGTTAGAAGTATGTCGAATAATATGGTTTATGCCCAAACCTTTTGCCAATATCGCGGTTTCATCACTACTGGCATCATCGCATAAGACGACTTCATCCACCAAAGGTTTTGGAATCTCGTTTAATGTTTTTTCCAATGTTTTTGCCGCATTATAAGCCGGCATTACCACAATGACTTTTTTGTCTTTGTACATTTACAAAATATCTAATGCTTAAAATTCTAAAAAGCCATGAAATTAATAAAATGGATTGCCATCTTTCTTCTCTTACTCCTTATTTGTGTGTCTTCTTGTATGAAAATACTAAGTAAAGATCTACCACAGGGTATAGAGAGCCCAGAAGTTGATGTTATTACCGATAAAATGTTGCAAGCTGTAAATAAACCCGCTTGGGATAGCTTAAAGTACATAAAATGGACGTTTTTCCGCGGCAAACACCATTACTACTGGGACAAACAGCAAAATCGAGCTATAATAGAATGGGGTGACAACAGGGTTCTTATGAATCTCGACCAAGTAGATGGAATAGTCTATAAGAATAATGTCTTACAAGAAGGAGAAGATAAAGCTAAGTTGATCGATAAAGCTTGGAATATTTGGTGTAATGATTCCTTTTGGCTTTGTGCTCCATATAAAGTAAAAGACCCCGGAACAAAAAGAGAAATCGTAAAGGAGGAAGGTAAAATAGGCCTCAAAGTAACCTACGACGGAGGAGGAGTTACACCTGGAGATGTCTATCTGTGGTGGCTTGATGATAAATACTTCCCAGAATCTTGGCAGATGTGGGTGAAAATACTTCCTGTAAAAGGAGTAAGAAGCACGTGGGAAAAATGGGAAACCATGCCCGGAGGTGCCATGATTTCTACTCATCATGAAACCGGAAAAATAAAAATGAGTTTATCCAATGTAGCCGCTGGTACAACCCCTGAAAGTATTGGTAAAAAGATAAGTGATTTCGATCTTTAAAAGTCATCTTTGTTTAATTACATATTATTCGTGACTCAAAATTACCGCGTTGAAGATAATTACATACAATGTTAATGGTATTCGTGCCGCACTTAAGAAGGATTTGTTGAAGTGGGTAGAGAAAGAAAATCCGGATGTCCTTTGCTTTCAAGAAGTAAAAGCAAACAAGGACCAGATCGAGTCTTCCTTATTTGAAGATTTAGGGTATCAAAACCAAAATTGGTTTTCTGCAGAAAAGAAAGGATATAGTGGTGTAGCAACTTTTTCTAAAAAAGAAGCAACTTTGGTAGAACCAGGGATAGGTCAAGAGTTGTATGACAAAGAAGGTCGTGTATTAAGAACAGATTATGGTGACCTTACTGTTTTGAATTGTTACTTTCCTTCTGGTTCAAGTGGTGAGGAAAGACACGCCATTAAAATGAAATTTCTCAAAGACTTCAAACCTTGGGTTGCTAAATTATTGAAGAAAAGACAAAAAGTGGTTGTGGTAGGAGACTACAACATTGTGCATTTAGATATTGATATTCATAATCCCAATAGAAGAGATCAACCCTCAGGCTTCAAACCGGAAGAAAGGGCATGGTTATCAGAGTGGTTTGATGGTGAATTTACAGATGCATATAGACATTTAAATCCAGAACAAAAAGATGTATATAGCTGGTGGAGTTACCGTGCTGGCTCAAGGAGAAAAAATAAAGGATGGAGGATTGATTATATATCGGTGACAGAACTCTTAGTTTCAAAAATTAATATTGCTGGATATTTGAGTAAAGCAGTTCATTCCGACCATTGTCCAGGATGGGTGGATCTAGATTTATAGGAATTAGTGGCGAACTCTAACAATCCATCCCCGTGGAGTAACTCTCGGAGTAATCTCTCAACAATGAGTAATCTTTGCTTTAAAAGCAGTCAATCATCTAGGATGAGCCAATTACCCTTCACCCTAACTGTTAAATTCAACTTTAACAGCAGGTAGCATTTTTGCCCTTTTCCTCCTCATTATATCCAATTTGCTGATAGTTTAGCTACATTTGTAATAACAAACTGAATGACTTTTGTCCAAAGAGAAAACTAAGCACGATAGGATATTTGAAGATGAGTTTTTACCTCATGTGGATGCTTTAAAGACTTTTGCATTCCATCTCACCTACAATGATGAAGATGCCAATGATTTGGTACAGGAGACTTATATGAAGGCTCATCGGTTTATCTCCAAATACTTAGAGGGAACTAATGCCAAAGCATGGCTGTTTAAAATCCTAAAGAATGCCTACATAAACGAGTATCGTAAAAAGGCAAAAAGACCAACGAAGGTAGATCTAGAAGACTACATCAGTTATAACGATGTTGATGAAGACAAAGGAAAAGGTTATCTCGACCTAAGAGAAGAGATTTTTGACAACATGATGGGAGATGAAGTGACCATTGCAATTAATTCACTCCCCGTAGATTTTAGAACAGTAATTCTCCTCTGTGATATAGAAGGCTTTACTTATGAGGAGATCTCTAAGATCATTGACGTACCTATTGGTACAGTAAGATCCCGACTTTTTCGGGCACGGAATATGCTTAAAGATAAACTGAAGTCCTATGCTGTACAGCTAGGGTACAGCGACATAAGAGAGAAAAAACGAAAAGACAGACAGGATGATAAGTCTGAAGAAGAATAAACATTTTTAGCTCGGTTAATTAGTTAATCTTCAAAAACCTACGCTTATGGAAAATTATGACGATGGTATCAAAAATATAAAAGATAGAATTTCTTTATATTTTGATAATGAGTTAAATGAAGGAGATAAAAACAATTTTTTAGATACCATTCAAAACAATCCAACTTTTACCCAGATGTTTAATCACGAAAAAAAGGTAAGAGAGCAATTAAAACATCATGTGCAAAGACCGCATGCCAATAATGATCTTATCAAAAGAATAAGAGATCATATTAAATTATCATAATAGATTTTTTTACAACTTTATAAAAGGCTAGAGCCTTTCAAGAAAAATGAAATGCTGTGAATTAATTTTCGCAGCATTTTTTATAAACCATTTATGTCCACAATTAATAATTCTATCTTATCCACCTTTGCTTACCCACAAGACATTGCTTACCTTTGCAAACTACACAGAAAGCATGTTAGATAAATTAGAAGCCATTCACAACAAATACTTAAACGTTCAAGAACAGTTATCTGATCCGAACGTGGTAAGTGACATGAAAAAGTATACCAAGCTTAATAAAGAATACAAGGCTCTTGAGATTTATTCACAATCTTATTTAGAATATAAAAACATTCTTGACAATATCGAGGAAGCCAATGCCATGTTAACCGATTCGGATCCTGAAATGAAGGAAATGGCAAGAATCGAATTGGAAACTTTGAAGCCGCAAATAATAGAGTTAGAGGAAAAAGTAAAAGTGCTATTGATTCCCAAAGATCCAGAAGACACGAAGGATGTAATTCTTGAAATTCGTTCTGGGACAGGAGGAGATGAAGCCAGTATTTTTGCCGGAGATCTCTATAGAATGTATTCCAAGTACATTGAAAAACAAGGATGGAAAATGGAAGCAATAGACATCAATGAAGGCACTGTCGGTGGCTATAATAAAATTGTCTTTGAAGTGTATGGCACTGAGGTGTATGGAAAACTAAAGTTTGAATCCGGTGCACATCGTGTACAAAGAGTTCCAAAAACAGAGTCTCAAGGAAGGGTACATACTTCTGCTGCTACTGTGGCTGTCTTACCAAAATTCGAAGAAGAAGACATTGATATAAAGAAAGATGATTTGAAAACTGATACCTTTAGAGCAAGTGGCGCTGGTGGTCAACACGTAAACAAAACTGAATCTGGAGTACGTTTTACCCATCTTCCTACTGGTATTGTTGCAGAAAGTACGGATAGTCGATCTCAACACAAGAATAGAGAAATAGCTTTACAGCGTTTGTATATGAAAGTCGTAGAGGCCAAAAGACAAGAGGAATATTCACAACAAAAAGAAAAAAGAAAATCTTTGGTCGGTTCTGGAGATCGATCAGATAAAATAAGAACCTATAACTACCCTCAAAATCGCGTAACCGATCACCGAATTAATCTAACACTCTATAAGCTTGATACAATCATAGAAGGAGATCTTGAAGCTGTGGTAGAAGCACTTCAGGTTTTTGAAAACGCAGAAAAAATGAAAGAAGAGGAATCAATTGCCTAGCCTATTCCTTTGTTTAGAATGCAATCACTATATAATATTTTATAATCAATATTATAAAATTATCAATCTTTCACATAACATTTTACAATTTGTTAATATCAAATTCATATCCTTTAAATAATAACATGTTATCCTTACCTTTGAATTCGTGAATATCAGTCCAGAAATATCATTAGACGACTTTCTATCTTTCTTTCCTATGGTAGAATTGCCCGTATTATTAACGGAACAATCTATTCACGAAATAAATAAAATAAACAAAGCTTTACCTTTTGCAGCTATCAACAAATTTATCAAGCAATGGGAGTTGAATTTTAAAGATCATGTAGAAGAAGAGCAAGTGGAAGAAGAGCAAGACGAATTAATAGAATATATACCATGCTTACAGTTCGATGTCGCAAAAAATATAAAAGCGATCGTCTATTGGAAAGCAAATCTATTAACCTACGAATACTATCTCCTCACTATTGACAATAAAGGTAATTTACTTTCTTATAAGGTTATTGCAGGACTCATTTCTAATGGGTCAGATATCAAGAGATCAGCCGCAACCATTAAGGAAGATCTTACCATTCACATCGTAACAGGCAATGAACGGGATTCATTTAACCCCGCCGAATCAAAATCATTTTACATGGAAATAATGCCAGAAGGTTCTATTATTTCCTTTAAAGAAGAAAATAACTTATGGGATCAAACACAAAGAAAAAATTAAAAAGAGCAAGCCCTTCGTCCCTCGAAAAAAATCTACTTAGAACATTTATAGCCAATCCAAAAAAGAGATTTACTCCAAAACAAATAAAGAAAAAACTTAAGATAAATAATACTTTCGAAAGTATTACTGCGGCTCTAAATAAACTAGTCAAAGCAAAAAAAATAATACGACTTAAGGAAAACATATACAAAGCTGATAGAACATTCGCCAAGAAAATCATTGAATCTTCCGTGAAAACTTATCAAGGGCGGGTAGATATTACACGAAGAGGAGCAGGATTTATTATTGTAGATGGACTAGAACAAGATGTATTTGTGCCAGCTCGTAGTCTTATGACCGCGATGGATGGAGACAAAGTTCTCATCTCGATAAATACGACTTCTAAAGGGAAAAGACCCGAAGGTCGAGTGCTAGAAGTTCTTGATAGAAACATCAAACAAGTCGTCGGTAAATTCAGAAAGCTCAATAAATTTGGCATTGTAGAATATAATGGAAAGAATGGCTCTATAGATATTTACATAAAGCCTGATTTTTACAATAAAGCCAAAGATGGAGATAGTGTTCTTGCAAATATAACTGCTTGGGGGAATGCGCAAAATAAATCTCTTTGGGGAGAAGTAAAACAAATCTTAACTGAAACAGATGCGCATAATTTTACAATGCAACAAATTTTAGTCGAAAATGGATTTGAATTACAATTTCCTTCAGCTGTCTTAGCTGCCGCTAAAAAATTAAAACTTGATGTAAGTAAAGAAGAAGTAGCTAAACGCAGAGATCTACGTGAGATTACTACACTAACCATTGATCCATTGACTGCACAAGACTTTGATGATGCCTTATCAATCCGCCAATTAGAAAATGAAAATTGGGAAATCGGTATACATATTGCCGATGTAAGCCATTATGTAAAGAAAGGTTCTGCAATAGATAAGGAAGCTTTTGACAGAAGCACTTCTGTCTATCTTGTAGACCGATGTGTTCCTATGTTACCAGAAGTACTCTCTAATCGTCTATGCTCATTGAGGCCAGATGAAGATAGCTTATGTTTCTCTGCAATTTTTGAATTCAATAAAAAATATAAGATTGTAAACGAATGGTTCGGCAAAACAATAATTCATTCCGATCGAAGATTTACATATGAAGAAGCACAAGAAATTATAGAAGCTGGTGAAGGTGAATATGCTGATGAACTTCTACAACTGAATAAAGTCTCTAAGCTACTAAGAAAAGAACGTTTTAAAAATGGGGCCATCTCTTTTGAATCAGAAGAAATTCAATTCGTACTAGATGATAACAATGTACCTGTCGACATTTATATCAAAGAAAGAAAAGATGCACACCTTTTAGTTGAAGATTTTATGCTCTTGGCTAATAAATCAGTTGCAACTTATATCATAAAAAAAGGGAAAGGACAACAAGTCATTCCGTTTGTATATAGAATACATGATGTACCCAACGAAGAGCGGATGGAAGATTTTAAGCAATATGCTAAAGAATTTGGTTTTAATATGAAGACCGATACGCCTGCTCAAATTGCGAAGTCATTTAATCAATTAGCTAAGGATGCAAGGAAAAATGACGCGTTGACAATCCTAGAACCTCTTGCTATTCGGACGATGTCTAAAGCCGTTTATTCCACTGAAAATATCGGACACTATGGTTTGGCTTTCGACAACTATAGTCACTTTACTTCCCCAATAAGAAGGTACTCTGATTTGTTGGTTCATCGTATTTTAGAAAAAAACTTGGACGAAAAAGTATACCGAGAAAACCCTGGAGAGTTAGAAGCGAAGTGTGTGCACATCTCAAATCAAGAAAGAAAAGCTACTACTGCAGAAAGAGAATCCATTAAATTCAAACAAGTAGAATGGATGAGTACTAAAATTGGTGAAGACTTTGAAGGCATGGTTTCTGGAATGATAGATAATGGCATCTTTGTCGAAATAAAAGAATCTAAAGCTGAAGGCTTTATTCGATTCGAACATCTAGACGAGAAATATCAAGTCGCTTCGAATCGTCTATCCGCTACGGGTATGAAAACAGGCCAAGAAATAGGAATGGGAACAAAGCTAAAAGTAAAACTATTAGCAGCAGATTTGGAATTAAGACAGATAGACCTTAAAATGTTAGAAGTACTTTAGTCGCATTTATTTAAATATACCCTATGTTAAGAGGTAATTATTGATTTCATTTAGACTATAATAAATCTAGATTTCACTTCTGTGTATACCCTTAGAAATTGAATCCTTGTTTCTCCTGTTATAAAATCACTTGAATGGTGCTATATTTGTATTCATCACTTTTGAAAGTATAACTACTATGAAGTCTATTCTACTTCTTTCGATGAGTTTTTTGTTTTTTACTATCTATGATATAAATTCTCAGTCTAATGTCCCTGGTTGCTATCAACAAGTTTGGTCTGATGAATTTTCAGGTAACACATTAGATCTCGCTAAGTGGAGTTATCAGATTGGCGATTGGAATGGAAGCAATGTACAAAATTGCTACAAACATAATAATGTTGCCGTATCCAATGGCAAACTACAAATTACATCTAAAAACGAAGCCACTACTTGCAATGGAATCGCTCATGACTTTACTTCTGGTTTCGTCCAAACTAAGAATGTGATCAGTTGGACCTTTGGATATTTTGAAGCGAGAATAAAAGTTCCTGCATCCAATAGTACCTGGCCCGCATTTTGGATGAGCCCACAAAATAATGTTTATGGAAATTGGCCTCAAAGTGGAGAAATAGATATTTTTGAAATCAAGGGTCATGATATGTATACGACCTACGGCAATGCACATTGGGGTTTGAGTGCTGGGAATAAAAGACAACAAAAGGGACCATATCTAATAAACGATGCTTCAACTTGGCATGTATATGGAGTCGAATGGAACCTAGGAGAACTAAAGTTTTATTTGGATGGAGTACATTATCATACCATCAATGATTTCAGACAACCTAATGCTGGGACTCATCCACAACCCTTTGACATAGATTTCTATTTACGATTAAATATGGCAGTTGGAGGAGATTATCTTGAAGCACCTTGGAATGATGCAAATAATGGGATCGCACAACTTCCTGCAGTGATGGAAGTAGACTGGGTAAGAGTCTACGAATTAAATACAAATTGTACTCCCAATATGACTTGTGAGATTATAGAAAATGGTGGTTTTGAAAATAACCAAACCAATTGGTTCCTTCAGTCAGCAAGTGGAGCTACTGGAACACTTTCTACAGATAATAACGGCTACACGAAAATAAATGTTACTAATGCAGGTACCTCGGATTGGCATCTTGCGCTTAGACAAACGGGCATGTTGCTAGAAAATGGAAAAAATTATGAGGTCTCGTTTGTTGCGTATGCGGATGCTGCTCGTACTGCTAATGTGATTGTAAGTAAAGCAAATGGTACTCAATATCATTACGAAGGCATAAATCTTACAGATGTAGCTTCTCCATTTTCGTTTCAATTTACGATGAATGCAACAACGGATGCCAACTCTTATTTTAATATAGGTGTAGGCTCAACCAATGTGGACGTATACGTCGAAAATATAAGTATCCGAGAAGTAGGTTGCATCGATTGCCCTTATAATCTTGGTATTTTAAACCAGAACATACCTACTAATACCTATCACGTCGAAAATCAAATTAACACTAATTCAACCATAAAGACTACCGAAAATGTCAGCTTTAAAGCATTTGAAATATTCTTGGATCAGTTATTCGAGGTAGAACAGGGTGCCGTTTTCGAAGCAATGATTGATCCCTGTAATAATTAATGATATCATTCTCTTAATTAGTTTCTAAAAAAACTACGTTCTTTGTGAGATTGTCCATTTCTATTCTTAATATTTTTAAGATTTAATTTCGTTTCATGAGCAAGTCATTATTAATCGCTTTTATTGGTTTATTCGCAATTACCGCAATTGGCTATAACTCCATATCCAAAGACTCAAAAGACAGAGAGGCTAGAATGAAAGCTAAAGGCAGTGGTGGACTCTTTAGTAAACTCTCAGGTGATGATAAAAAGTCTGAAGAAGAGTCAGAAGAAATGGATGTCGCAAAAATGCCAACAATGCCTGCAAAAGAGAAGCCAAGCGAATATCGGAGACCTCTAAATTCTAAAAACTATAATGTCGGATTCTTGATTATGGATGGTGTTTATAATTCAGAATTAACGGCTCCATTCGATATTTTTCAACATACCATATTTAGAGAGAATATAAAGGCAATGAATACTTTTCTGATTGCTGAAACGAAAGAGATGGTAACTACTTTTGAAGGGATTAGAATTTTACCGGACTATTCCTATTCCGATGCTTACCCGAATATAGATATCCTCGTCATACCGAGTGCAGAACATCATCTTGATTCTGATTTGGAAAATCAAAAAATGATTGCTTTTGTGAAAAATGTTGGACGAAAAGCAAAATATATAACCTCCCATTGCGATGGTGCTTTTGTTTTGGCACGAGCAGGCTTGTTAAGCAATCGAGTGTGTACTACCTTCCCGTCAGATGTTCCGAAGATGCGAACGATGTTTCCAGATCTTGATATTCGTGAAGATGTTCTTTTTGTACATGATGGTAAATTCATTACTTCTGCCGGAGGTGCAAAATCATTTGAAGCAGCCCTCTATCTTTGTGAACTATTATACGGTAAAGAGATTGCTGACCAAATCGCAAAAGGATTAGTCATTGATTGGGATTTAGAAAAGGTTCCTCATTTAATCATCGACAAACCTAATTCTAAAAAATCTCAATAAAGCCAATAAATTTCTATCACACCATCTAGCGTATTTAGATATAAATACCTAATTCTTTGGTGCACATCTATTCTGTTTTTTATATTGTAGGAAACTAGTAATATGTTTGGTTCAGAACTATCTCCTTACTTTACGAATGACGCTATAACGCTAGGTATTTTGATTGTTATATTGGCGGTCATTTTTCATACCTCTGGTCTTGAAAGCAAAGGATGGAAAAAGTTCTACACCTTTTTTCCTTCACTATTATTAGCTTATTTCATCCCTGCATTATGCAACTGGCCATTGGGATTAATAGCTCCACATTGGTTCGATAGTGGGCTTTTGGATTTACTAGCAAATAAAAATATAAGTCTTCCATCAGGATTGACCTACGATGAAATCAATGAGTTTCTGAGTACACAAGGCTTAGAAAAATCAGAATATGTGGGCTTTCAGAGACATTCACAACTATATTTTGTTGCATCAAGATATCTTCTTCCCGCTAGTTTGATATTACTTTGTTTAGGCATTGACTTTAAGTCTGTTATAAATTTAGGACCAAAGGCACTTATCATGTTTTTTACGGCCACAGTGGGGATCATCCTTGGAGGACCAATTGCATTATTGGTGATTTCCTTTGTAGCACCTGATGTGATCAATGCGAATCCTGATGACATATGGCGAGGACTTTCTACAATAGCTGGTAGTTGGATCGGAGGCGGTGCCAATCAAACGGCCATGAAAGAAATCTATGAAGTAAAAGACAACCTTTTTGGGACCATGATCGTAGTAGATGTCATCGTTGCTAATATTTGGATGGGCTTTTTGCTTTATGGTGCAAGTATCAGTAATAAAATAGACCATTGGCTAAAAGCAGATAACTCTGCTATTGAAGACCTTAAAAAAAGAGTTGAAGATTATCGGGATAGCATTTCTCAAATGCCTACAACGACTAGTCTTTTTGTTTTGCTAGGGATCGCTTTTGGTGGTGTGGCTCTTTCGCACTGGGGAAAAGATGTCATTACTCCTTTTATGGGACAATTCAAAGAAACTTTAGTCCGCTTTAGATTGAATTCTCTCATGTCTGGATTCTTCTGGTTGATTGTTATATCTACTACTTTTGGAATGCTGCTTTCGGTGACAAGATTTCGAAAATTAGAAGGAATCGGGGCCTCCACTTGGGGATCAATTTTTATTTACATTTTGGTAGTAACGATCGGGATGAAAATGAATATTGGAGAAGTCATCAAAAACTTAGGCTTGTTTAGCATAGGATTTATATGGATGTTGGTGCATGTAATTTTGCTGTTAGTCGTCGCTAAGTTGATAAAGGCACCATTCTTTTTTGTCGCTGTAGGTAGTCAAGCAAATGTAGGTGGAGCTGCATCAGCCCCAATTGTTGCCTCTGCATTTAGCCCATCTTTGGCGCCAGTCGGTGTATTAATGGCAGTTTTAGGCTATGCATTAGGGACCTATGGTGCTATAATTTGTGCGACCTTAATGCAGATCGTAAGTACCTAAATCAAGCTTGATTTATCAATTCTACACATCTCTTTTGTGCATAACTCCTTAATTAAGAGCATAGTTAGCTATATTTTCGTATCTTTGCAGTCCTTTTTAAAATAGGATGTGCTATATGAGTGATAAGAAGAGAATTTTATTTGTGACACAGGAAATGAATCCCTACACAGTTTTATCAGAAATATCTGATAAGGTTAGGAATTTAGCTCCATTTTTCCAAAACAAAGGCTTTGAAATTCGTGTTTTGATGCCAAAATATGGCTTAATCAACGAAAGAAGGCATAGACTACACGAAGTAGTAAGGCTTTCTGGTATGAATATTATCGTCGATGATGACGATTTTCCGCTTATTATTAAGGTCGCTTCATTGCCTGGCTCTAGACTCCAAGTCTATTTCCTTGATAATGAAGAATTTTTCAAAAGAAAGTTTGTTTTTAGTGATGCTGAAGAAAAACCATTTGAAGATAATCAAGATAGAATGGTGTTTTTCTGTAAAGGAGTCATAGAAACCGTAAAAAAATTCGGCTGGCCGCCAGATATTATACACTGCAGTGGTTGGTTTACTAGCCTTGTCCCATTATATCTTAAAAAGGTGTACCATAATGATCCTGTTTTTGATGCTTCAAAAATAGTATATAGTGTATATCCGGAATCTTATTCTGCTGAATTTACAGAAAGATTCTTTGAGATAGCTGCAATTAATGATCTTACTAAAGATGATTTAGCGGCCTATAAAGATGGCGATAAACCTACTCTAAATGCTGGCGCAATGTCTCATTCAGATGCAATCATTAATGATAGTAGTACGTTAGATACAAGTGATGAAAAAATTTGGTCTAAATTAGAGTTACCAAAGCTTGATTATATTGAAGATC
>Ga0079202_10000025_pt1 | contig 26759 bp, 20 predicted proteins | sample PorBlaBluebeHill_FD_68601 | JGI IMG/M metagenome (GOLD analysis project Ga0079202, IMG submission 68601) | Marine algae microbial communities from Blueberry Hill - Blueberry Hill, Maine | ecosystem: Host-associated > Algae > Red algae > Blade | place: USA: Blueberry Hill, Maine
TTCGGGTGTATCCTTTGTAAAAGTGGTCTCCCTCCAACCTCATCAGGTGGAGTGCAAATATCTCAGGATCTTTCTTGATCAAAGTATCAAATATGTTCAACATTTTAAAGAAGCGGGGCAAGTCATCGATAGTCTGAAAATTCTTTGCCTTGACAAAGCGCAATGTCTCCACAAAGATGAATTTATCGTAGTATGCATACTTTTCTGGATATTGACAGGCTAAATATAACGATACCATACTATGGTCCTGGTAGTGATTGTTCACTATAGACGTGGGATGCGCCTTTTTGAGTTCTTGCAGCATCTGCTCACTCGCGTGAAAGAATCGATCTACTCTCCTATCGATCGATTTATCTTCATCATACAAACCTCTAAACATCTGCGCCACAAAGTCTGGGTTGAGCTTGGCAAATGCGATCATGCGCTCTTTTGGGTCGAAATTGGGCTTTTTCCAGAGTGTTCGGCTGAGCTGACTGTTAATGGATTGCTCGATCATCTCTGAGAGGGGTTCTTTGGCTAGGGACCAAACACTGTGGTAGTTATGCAGGAGATCGTAAAGGTATAAGTGTTGGCGATTGTCTTTGCCCGCTAGGTAGGTTTTGTATTGGGAGATTAGGGACTTTATGGCTTGTATTTGCATGGAGAATAAAGGAATTACGAGCGTAAATTACAGATTATTTATTTTATACAATCTCATTCGCTGTTATTCGAATTTTTCTTCATTTCAGAGTAGATAATCATTGATTTATTACTTTTCTTAAAAAATTTTTGCAAGACATGAAATGGATACATAGTTATCTCATTAAGCAGCAAATTAAATATTCTTGGAAAGTCTGTCTTCATCATTACTCTTCTATTACTTGAGAGAATGGTTTGTTCTTGTTTACTTAAATTTGATTTTTTATGTTCAGTTCGTTTTACTAGATAGTTACTTAACGGAAAAAGAAGGTTAGAAATAGGAAATGTCAGTCCATCACATTTGATAGTAGAATATGAATACTTCTTTGAGATTTCATCAAAACAGTTAAATGTAAATCGTTTAAAATGGCCAGCAATTTCATCTTCAATACCCCAATAATCCATACAAGCTGGAACCAAAGAAATCAAGACTCCTTGATCAGATAATAATTCAAATGACTTCGAAAAATATTTATTTAAATCGGCATCACTCAAATGTTCTATAACCATACATGAAATGATCAGATCATATTTGCTTTTCTCTTCCAAATCCAGAAAATCACTATTCCTCACCTCGTAGAGTCCCTCTTTAATATACTCGTCATTTAATTCTCTGTTTACATTACATGATTCTTTGTTTAGATCAAAACCAATACCACTATATCCTTTTGACAGTAGCAAGTTAGAGGTGTATCCAGTACCTGATCCTACTTCTATAAACTTTTTTCTATTTGACCCAAGATGTTCTAATCGCTCTTTTAAATAGATACGTTGTAGAATACTACCTGGTGCAATTTCTGTTGTTTTCATATTTTATAATTTTGCTCGACGTCTCTTGATAAGCAGAGGACGATTTGAAATTGAGAGGCCATCTTATCTTTTATTTTTCGAAGTTAGCAGCTCACTCAATAATTCTAATGAAATTGGTAAATAGACTTCCAGCTCCTTTCAATATTTTATCAACTAATTTTTACTAATGTATTACTTTCTATAAAGCAAAACGAAAAGTGCTATTAGGCAATAAATTTTTTATTGTTATTTTTCATCTGTAATTTTATACAGTATTTTTTATTCCTTTACTAGATAACATACTAATCTTCAACTTTTATCTAAGCGACTATTTCTATATTCATCTACTCCTGATTTTATGTCAAAAGTATAACCCAATATTTTTCTAAGTATTTCGTTATCAATTACTTTTTCTCCCAACATTCTAGGAATATTTATTTGTTGTTTCAATATAGGTAAAGTGTAGACTTGATTTATACCAAATCTAACAATATTAGAGGAATTATACCCTGCTTTATGGTACACCCAACTGTCGAAAAGAATAACATCCCCAGCTTCTAAATCAGGCTGAACTTTGTTTACTTCAATAAAGCGCAATGATGGTGCCTTTGAGAAGAGATGTGAATATGGTAAAAAAACTGTCCCTCCAGTCTTCTTATTAAAAGGGCTCAGGCAAAAGAAAACATTCAAGGAGATTGGACTACTTGTTACATATTCTTGGTAAGGAATATCTCTATGCCAAGACGATTGATGATGTTCTTTCTTATTACGATTAATTACTCCATTTTGCAGTTGTAAGATAAAGTTTTCTCCCAAAATAGATTCAACAACCTCTAAAGCTCTTTCTTCTAAAATTAATTGAAAGAAACTGTCATCATAAGCAAAAGGCATTCTTACTAAGTCTAGTTCCTTTATTTTCTCCAAGTTTACTTTTCCAAAAGAAAGTTCTTGAATACTGTATACTTTTTCTAAAATTTTTGAATATTCGATACATTTTTCCTGTGACAAAACACTTTTTAAAACAGAATAACCTGCTCTTTTTATTGATTCTATATGTTCATCTACACTGTTTCCAGAAACATCTTTGAAGGATGAAATGCCGTATTGTTTCATATTTAATTAATTCTTAAAATCAAAATTCATGTAAATTAAATTATATCGTCCGTAAATTCAATGTTCAATTGAAAGAACTATTCAGTAATGTTCAAATCTATGCAAATATCTAATAATTAGCTAGTTTTGACTCCTTTAAATTTTAAATCTTAGGAATAAATCACCTCTGCTTCTTTATCCAAAATTTTACAAATAGCTTGAACGATGTAAATATTAATTTCGCTATAACATTTTTTGTTTTCAGCAATATGGGTAGTTGGGTTTCTAAATTAAACGATGATTCTAAAGCGATAACAAGAAATCTAGAAAAATCTCTATTTGTTCTTTGGGTACAACACTCCACGATATTAAGGTGAAAAACGACAGATCTTCCGATTTGAAAAACAAAGCTAAAATTTTCATCATATAGCAAGCCTTTACTTTGCTCATAAACTGTATCGACAAACTCAAAAAATTATTTCCAAATTTCCTACTCTATAAAATTCCTCATTGTTGATTTCTTAATTTACCTATTACAATCTTAAGTCTATGGACAAATTGTTGTCAACCTAAATCTAAATTGGCACTAGTAGCTAGCCTAAGATTACTTTGCTTTGGATAATTTTGTTAATTCTTGGAGATGTCTAGATCCTAGCAACTATTACTATATATTGCGCATCATTATAGTGTTTATATATTATTCTTAGCACCTATATAAAGACATTCCGCAATAATCATCCCTGCATACTTTTTATAAAAATGGTCTCTATCTAATCACATCATAAGGTATATATCGAAAATTTCTGGGTCTTTTTTTCAGAAATATATCAATAGTATTCAGCATTTTGAAGTAACGAGGTAAATCGTTTATGGTATGAAAGTTACTGGCCTTCATCACGCGGAGGGTTTCAATGAAACAGACCTTATCATAATAGGCGTACTTTTCTGGATAGGCGCAGGCTATATAGATAGAGGGAGACCATACTGTGATCCTGAAAGTGATTATTAACAACCGAAGTAGGATGAAAACGTCGGAGCTCCTTTAACATATGCTCTCCACCATTAAAGAAGCTGTCTACTCTCCTATCTCCTATCGGTGAATTTGTCCTCATCATATAGCCCTCTGAACATCTGAGATAGAAAATCTGTATTAATTTCGGCAAACTTAACCATTCGCTTGTTTAGATCATAATTGGCTCATTATCATGAAGTACGGCTCTCTTGGCTCAAGATGGACTGCTCAATCATCTCTGAGAGCGGCTCTTAGGCTAAATCCCAGGCGACTTGATTAGTTAATTATAAGCCTGATTGACTTGATTATTTACTATTGACAGTAATAATGTTGATGGCAAAAAGAAACTGAACATTCTCTAATAGTAAGAGCTTAGCTCATTGGTTGATATTTATATGATTGGCAATCGCGAGTTAAATTATTTATTTGTAACCATGTTCATTCAAAATATATGATATTCATAGGCTTTCATTTCTAATATATTAAAAACCCCATTAGAACATCACTAAATACCTATCACATACTAAATTTAGTTTAAAAAAATAAAAAGCTACCTTCGTCGTCAGAATTAAATAACATAGAATATATTTAAATATACATCTTTTCTAGTAGGCTGAGAAGTATATAAAGTAAAAGGATAATAAGCTCAACGCCAAGAGGGGTATCATAAATTTGTGGGAAGCATTTAATAGCCCATTCTTTAGATTTTCACAGTAGTGTCAAATCAGTAGATAAAAATATGTATATCAAACTTCTACCATTTCTATAGAATAGTTTAACTTACAAAACAAAAAATTGAATATCATTGCATACAATAAATTGTTATAAAAATTACAGAAAATTGTGAAAAAAGCCTTATTAAATTTCCTAAAGTTTGTTGTATTCTTCAGCGTTGGTTTAGGTATTCTTTATTACCTGTATATAGACTATTCCCAAAAATATTTAGTAAGCTGTTTAGCAAGGGGGATGTTAGAGAGCGAGTGTGATTTTGGAGATAAATTAATTCGCGACCTAAAATCAGTAAAACCATTTTGGATACTCATGGTTTTTATGACATTTACGATCAGCAATATTAGCAGAGCAATACGTTGGCGAATGCTTCTCAAAACATTAGGACGAGATGCTCGACTTATAAATACTTTTCTTTGCACGATGATAGGATATTTTACAAATCTGTTTCTACCTCGTGCTGGCGAAGTAATTAAAGCAAGCACTTTGAGTAAATATGAAAATATACCTATTGTAAAAGTGATGGGTACAGTAGTTCTTGACAGGTTGCTAGATGTTATAAGTATATTTATAGTCACATTTCTAGCACTGTTTTTAGAATTTGATATTATCCATGGATATTTTGCAGAACCAGTCAAGAAGTTTATTGGTCAGAAAGGTCCTACAATACTTCAATATATTGTTGGATTTTGCGTCACTTCTATTATTCTAGTTTATATATTCAGATCAACTTTTTCTAAAACCAAATTGTATAATAAGGTAATAAGCACTTACAGTGGCTTTAAGGAGGGGATAATGAGTATTAAAAATCTTAATAATCTTCCTATTTTTATTTTTCACAGCGTGATTATATGGTTTATGTATTTCACGATGGTTTATCTTAGCTTTTTTGCTTTTGAGCCAACTTCACACTTGCAGCCTATTGTAGCTTTAATGGTATTTGTATTTGGCGCATGGGGAATAGTCATACCGTCTCCTGGTGGTATGGGCTCCTACCATTTTCTCACAATATTAGTCCTAGGTATCTACGGTATTTCGGAATTTGATGCGGCATCCTTTTCTAATATCTCTTTTAGCACAATAAATATTGGAATAATTATCACTTTTGGGATTATTGGATTATTAATAATTGGATATCTTAATCGTAAGTACACGCCACTAGACCTAGATTAGGCTAATAGCAAATAATGAAAACCTATATAGATAGATAGATAGATAGGAGGAAAAACAAATTTGCGTATAATTCTTACAGCGCAAGAATCATACCTTTTGCAGAAATTTTATTCGTATGGGATTTATGTCACTATTTTAACTTTACATTAAAAGGTTACTACTCCTTATAAACATGCATGTGTAAATCAAATATCTCCAGTAATAAAGATTAGAAAGCAGCAAAATATATGATAATCAACAGCAACGCTAATAAAGTGTTAGGATATGTTACATAATCTTATCATGAACGAAAGAGCAATAGTTTATCCAATAAGATGTTATATCGACTAATTAATCAGCTAATTGTATTCCAAAATGCAGAATTTAGTAAACTTCAAACGTCCAGTTTTGCTAAAAATGTACGTACTTTAAACTGTATACTAAAATATTCATCCCCCTTTTTAGGGATTTTTCACAGAAAATCACGTTTGAATTCGCTTACAAGTATATAATATTTGTATTTTTATTTTGTGATACCTAAGGAGGTTTTTGTTATAGAGGATCAAGACAATATGTATGGCTCGAGAATTTGGCTTCAATTTTGAAGGCTTTTTGTTGAGACCCGAGCACCATCTTCTTCTGTTTATCCTCTATTTTAAGGAAACTTATAAATAGTATTTTGCGCAGATTTCATTTTTTTCACTTTTACTATCTAAGAATTACCAATTTTATTCAATCATAAAAAACTAAAATTTAAAACTTATGAAAAATACAATATTATTATTTTCAGCTATGCTTTTTACAACCTTCGGATTTGCACAAATAAAAGTTGTCGCGCCAAACGGAGATGTTGGAATAGGTGAGTCAAATCCAGCATTTAAACTTGAAGTATCTGATGCGCTCACAGCAAATAGCTCACCAGTAGCAGTGTTCAACAATACAGGAACAGCTAACGGTTTTGGTTTGGTCTCTAACGCTAGTAGTTCAGGAAACGCAAATATTGGATTATTTGTAAGTGGAGCACCAAAAGGTAATATAGGATATGACGTTTCAAGAAATTTTTTGGGATTTTTGAATCAAGCTTTTACAGCTTCTGATTTTCAACTTAGATTAAACGGCATAGGTGGATTAGAATTTCACAATCCAACGAATGGACCTGCAGCTGAATTTCAGATAAATTCGTCAGGACAGGTTGGAATCCGAGTTGCGCCTAATGCAAATGCTGATCTAGCTCTAGGTGGTCCAACAGCTATCAAAGTTGGTGGTGGTACGTGGAGTCCTCCATCAGATAAAAGACTGAAAAAAAATGTTACTGATTATGATGGAGGTTTAAAAGAGGTTTTAAAATTGCACCCAGTCAATTTCACGTACAATGGTAAAGGAGGTGTAACTGATACAGAAACAGAATTCGTTGGTGTTATAGCTCAAGAGGTTAAAAAGATTGCTCCATACATGATCGGATCATTTGAATATACGGAAATTAACTATATAGAAGATGAAGGGAATTTAGGAGGCGGAAATACGATGAGATATAAATCCTCAGAAGGCAAAACGGAAGAATATCTATCAGTTGATCCTAATGCATTTACATATATGTTAATTAACGCTGTAAAAGAACAGCAGTTCCTTATAGAGCAGCTTCAAGATAGATTAAATGATATAGAAGGACAGACTGGTGGTACAATCACAAATCCAGGAACGCCCACACAGCAATTGAATTTTGTCGCGGATCAAAATGCTGCTTCTTCTTTAGAACAGAACAATCCTAATCCTTTTAATGGAACTACAACTATCGAGTATTTCATCGCAGAAAACTCAGTTAATAATATTTTAGAGTTGGTAGGTAATAATGGGGAAACACTTAAAACATTTACTTTATCTAATGCAGAAAAAGGTCCTGGTAAGATTTCATTAAACATTGAAAATCTGCCTAGTGGAACATACTTCTATAGATTAGTTGTTGACTCAAAAGTAATTGATACTAAAAAAATGAATATTGTTAACTAATATAGTTTTTGAACTAAATATAATTAATCCAAGCAAGTGTAATAATTTGCTTGGTTTTTTTTTTATTTTTTGCTGGCTACAACAAAATAGCTGCCCCCAAAAGGCATAGATTTACCATTGCGAATCATTTTAGATTCATATTTCCACACATAATCTAGTATACCCTTTACCCCATCTTCACTTGATTCATGTTCTTTTCTATTCTTGTTTATATCGTTAGCATTTTTATTAAATCCTAGAAAGCTAGGTACTGTTCTAAATAGTAAAATTGGAACAGGTAATACTGAGAAAATATATGTAGAATACAAAATATCAAAACCAACTTGTTTCAATAATTTGTTCATAGAGGATCGTGTATATCGTCTATAATGTCCCCCATCTGTATCTTCATTCGACCAGAGAAAGTTATAAGCAGGAACTGAAATAAATACTTTTCCATTAGGTGCAATGTATTCATGCAAATTTTGCAGAAAACTATGGTCGTTTTCGATATGCTCGACAACATCAAATAACCCTGCAGCAGAGATGCTTTCTTTTTTAAATTCTGCATCTTCAAGAGTCGAGCATAATATATTTTTTAATCCTCGCTTTTGTCCATTAAGAGCTCCTTGGATACCAGGTTCAACAAGTACGGTCTCGATATTGATAGATTCTAAGCCTTTTGAAACATATCCATTACCACCGCCAATGTCAAAAAAAACTTCGTCTTTAGCGTACTTCAAAACAGTTTCAATAATACAGTTATTTCTATGTTTAAACCAAAAACTATTTTCTTCAATTTGATAACAACCTTGATTTCCCGCAGCTGGATATGAGATATCACTTTTATTCTTCGAAAAATAAATATTATCTTTCATAATTAGTGAATTTGAATAATCTTGAAGTTTCATGCAATAAATAAATTATTATTTAGTAATGAATATCCTAGGACATTTATCGCTTTAGATAAAATTCCACTATTTTTTCTGTAATGTGATCTATCTGTTTTTCTTTCAAGTGAAGATGTAGAGGCAACCTTAATAAACAATTTGTAAATCTATCAGAATTTGGTAATTCGACTCCATCATGCTTATCCATAAAATATGCACTTGAATGCAATGATATATAATGAAAAACAGCATTAATTTTATTTTTATTTAAGTGCTTTAATAGCGCAGTTCTCTCATCTAAGTTTTTACAAACAACATAAAAGATATGACCATTATTAGATCTTAAATCTTTAATTTTTGGCAATTCAAGAATACTAGATTCCGAAAGGTGGCGCAATTTAGATCCATAATAATTCCATAGGGCAACTCTCTTATTTTGTATTGATTCAAGATTTTCAATTTGTGCATAAAGAAAAGCTGCGATTATTTCCGAAGGTAAAAATGAGGATCCAATATCAACCCAACCATATTTATCAATTTCACCCCTAAAGAAGGCAGCTCTATTTGTACCTTTCTCCCAAATAATTTCAGCTCGTTCTATTAGTTTTTCATCATTAATAACCAACATCCCTCCTTCACCCGATATAACATTTTTTGTCTCGTGAAACGAAAATGTAGCAAGAGCTCCGAAAGAACCTAAAGGTTTTGAATCATAGTAGCTATCAATTGCTTGTGCCGCATCTTCAATCAATACAATATTTTTTCCTTTGGCAAACTTAACAATTTTCTCCATCTCACATGCTTGACCAGCATAATGAACTAAGACAATTGCTTTTGTTTTACTAGTCACAAGCTTAACAATAGAATCGAAAGAAACATTTGGATGATCGCGACAGCTATCCGCAAACATAATTTTTGCACCTCTTAACATAAATGCATTCGCCGTAGAAACAAAAGTATATGAAGGCATTATAACCTCATCACCTTGCTGAAAATTTAATAACAAGGCGCACATCTCTAGTGCATCTGTGCAGGAGGATGTTAAGAGGCATTTTTTGAAACCATATTTTTTTTCAAAAAAAGATTGACACTTTTGGGTAAATATTCCATTTCCAGAAAGTTTTCCAGAGTATACTGCCTGATAAATATAGTGAGCTTCTTTTCCTGTTAGAAAAGGTCTATTAAATGGAATATGATCTTCTTGCACTTTGTTTTATTTTTGAATTTTTGCGACACCTAAACCAGATTTACCGTATCCATTTCCATTATATAATAAATAAGCTTGCCCCAAATAGTCGAAAACAAATGGATAACATTGCATTTCAGAATCCCAAGTACTAGGTGATACTTGTAGACTCTTTACAACTGCATCATTTCTCACCCAATTTAGACCATCCTTAGAAGAAGCATAGCCAATTTTATATGGAGTATTGCCTCTGTATGAATATAACATTTCGTAAAAATCCCCCTTTTTAATAACATAAGGCCTCGAAAATGCGATGTCTGTAGAATTATTATCTATACATATATGATCTGAGACATTCCATTTAATACCATCGCTAGAAGAAGCGAATTTAAGAACATGAATCATATCGTTTGTTGACTTGCCCCATTTTTTATGAGATCCGTACCACATTTTCCACTCGTCACCATCTCTTAGTATAAAAGGATATGATAATGAATATGGATCATAAATCGATCGATCTAAAATTGGACCATCAAATTTTCTATCACCTAGTTCATCCTGACCTAATGAAAAAATTCCTATTGCATTTCGAAATGGAACATCTTTACATAAATTCCATCCCAAATAATAAAACAGGATATTATTATCTAGCGGAATTACACAGCCTAATGAACATCCTGCATCATCAAAATCCCCTGGTACCCCAGGCGAAAAAATAGGACCATGAATTTTGTTTAATTTAAAATCTTCATTAATAATAAATTCTGCTTGAATAACATGAGCACGACTTTCCTCATCCCTGCTATTAAAATACACCTTGAGTAAATGCCCCTCCACGATAGCAATTGGATTAGAAGCGTGCGTAAATTTATTGGTTTTAAAAAAACTTTCTTCGCAAGTGATAAGCCTTTTTACTCTTTCTATATCCATTAAAAATTTAGTTCAAAACTTTTTTTCTTAAATAAAGTACTTTGAGGAGGGAGGTATACACCGTCTTCAACAGTAGATTTGCTAATAATTGATCCTGCTCCGATTAGGTTACTTTTAGCTATTTTAACATTATTGTGTATTGTGGCATTTACTCCAATAAAGCAATTATTGGAAATCTCACAATTTCCTGATACCACAACGTGCGAACTAATAAAATTATGGTCTAATATTATTGAATGGTGACCAATATGATTACCACTCCATAAGGTAACATTGTTACCAATTTTTACAAATGGTTGTATTGTATTATCTTCAAAAATGAAACAATTATCACCAATTGGATGATGTGAAATAAAAGAGCACTGTGGGGAAACATATGATGCCAAACGGTAACCTTTAGATTTAGCTTCATTGTATTTAGCCTCTCTAAATTTATTCATATTCGAATAACTTAATGCCACGAAGAGTTTGCAATCATCTGGGTTGTGCGTTTCGGTTAAAGTTTCGAATGGCAAAACAGGAAGATGACAAAAAGTATTCTCTTCTATAAATTCCTGATCAACTGCAAAGCCAATAATATTATAATCAGAATACTTAGAAAAATAAAAATGTGCTATTTCAGCAATTTGTCCCGTTCCAAAAATTATTAAATTCTCTGCCATTATTTTCTTACTATTATCGTGAATTCATACAAATCATAATCATGCAGGAGTGCAACATTTCTTGAAAAATTAATCTTGCAATGATGAAATAATTTTAAAGGATCTGCATAGTACAAGTAATCCTTTAAATATTCCTTATCAGAGTACATCGTCAAAATATTGAAAGCAAAACCTTTCCTGCAAAGTTGATCAAATTGGCTTAAAGTTGCAATAATATATTCAAACCATTTATCATCATCAGATTCTAATTTCACATTAAAAACTCCGCTTGCAACTAGAAAATCGAAATTTTTCCCATCTAATTTATCAGTAAACATAGATTCACTTTTCTTATTTGATTGTGCTGCTCGTTCTATCATCTCCTTTGAGATATCATACCCCGTATATCTGATATCATTTGAAAAGTTAGTTAAATAATCATTAAGCGCACCGTATCCACATCCATAATCTAAAATACTGAAAGATTTAGAACCTTTTACTAGGTTTAAAAGTTGCTCAAATCTAAGTTCTTGTGATTCCTTTGAATTCCAATCCACACCATTTGCTGTGTTACCAAATTTCAAGGCTTTACCAGTATAATAATCATTAATGTCCTTCAAAAATTCCATGTATCTAAATTATAAAATTTGGTTCGCAAAAAAAATATAAATTCACGTTTTATTAATTTATAGTACAAAATTATCTACGCATTAATTTACAAAATTCAACTTTTTATCTATAACAAATTTAGGTCTATTTTTCACTTGTTCAAACATTTTCCCAATATAAACTCCCATAATGCCTAAGCTTATAAGAATTATACCTAATGAAAAAAATATTGATATTATTAGACTTGTCCATCCGTTTTGATATCCAGAATAAAAATATGTAAATATCAAATATAGTCCAATAAAAAAAGCTATAAAAGCAATGAAAAAACCAATCTGTATATTTAGTCTTAAAAGTTTATCTGACTGGTAAACTATACCATTTAGTGCATGATTTACAAGTTTATTAACCGTATATGAACTTTCACCTTCATATCTATTCTTATGTTGTATTTCTAAATAAGTTGAATTAAATCCTAACCATCGCAAAACCATTAAATAATGTCTTTGATAATCATTATATGATAAAAAAGCTTTAACTACCTTTCTAGAAATTATACTGAATGAAACAACTTGAATATTTGTATTTAATTCAGGATTGTCAATAAGGTAATTAAAGAATTTAGTAAATAGACTTGCTGTTATATTTTTTAAAAGCGAATGCTCGCGTTTAGCTAGAAATGTATAGACTATATCAAAATCTTTAGAGAGATTAATCAAATCTATCAAATACATCGGATCATGCTGCAAATCACAATCCATAACAACGGCGTAATCTCCAATACAACTTTGTAAACCAGCTGTAATCGCAAAATGTTGTCCAAAATTCTTACTAAGTTTTATTCCTTTAACGTTACTATTGCTTTTACAAATTCCCTCAATTACAGTCCATGATTTATCAGCGCTTCCATCTTCAACTAGCAAAATTTCATACGACTTTATCTCACTATTAGAATTCAATACTTTTACAAGTTGGTTTACTAACTCTAATATTATACTTTCAGCGTTATAAACCGGAGTAATTATTGATATGCAATTAATACGATATTCCAAAGATTTCATTTTTTCTGACATACCATCAAGTTTAAACTGAAAGGCAAAATGTGAATTAATTTGCCATCTTCATTATCAAAAATTGAAGATGCCAATTTCAAATATGTATCTGTGTATCTAACATTTTGTCCTCTATCTAGTGAAACAAGTTTATTTGAAAATAATGATTGTGAATCGTGATAGGTAGGATCAAAAGTAACAAGCTTACCTCCTTTCTTTAAATAACGGTAAGCAAGATCAATTAGAAGTTTGCATTCACTATCTCGTAAATGATGTAAAATCCCATTTGCATTCACAATATCAAAAGTTTCTAACCATTCCACCCTAACAATGTCTCCTACTTTTTCTATATAGAATTTGCCTCGATCTCCAAACTCATTCCTAGCAAGTTCAATGTATTTTTTATTAAAATCAAGTTCATGATACTCAAAATCATTACTGAGATATTGTAGCATGACACCTGTACCACATCCAATATCTACTCCTTTGTCTCCAATTTGTGCATCAACATAATTTTGGTAGTATACACGTCTAAAATCTTTTTAGTGACTATCCGCATACTGAGTAGTGATTATCCATAACTTATTGAATTTCAATCAATTGTGACATTTTACATGACATACTGTGTAACATATTAATAATCAGTTGATTGTGGAAGTATGCCACCCAATATGCGGATAGTCATAATCTTTTTTATTAATTATATTTTTTGATAACAATTATAGATGGAAGAACTTTTTAGCACTTTGCGCACTCCACTATTAACATGTATTTGATTTTTCATAAAAGTTTCTTTCTGAGAGATTTATATCTTTATTTGTAGCAAACGTACAACATTCGAAAATCTATCCATTATTGGTTAAAACTTTTCATAAACTTACTCGAATTCTTACCATTATGGACTAAAAGGTCTACGATTGTAACACCATGCTCAAAAGGAGTATAAATATGATCATATTCTTGATATCCAGAATAATCAAGCCATTTAACATCTATTCCATTCTCCTTAAATGAAGCTACATTTAAGTAATCCTTTGCAGCTGGTCCTGAAAAGTATGATGAAGCATTAAGTTCTTTACACAAATTTAATAGCTTGTCAGACTTGTCGCCTACTAAGTTATAGTCCCTTGACCTTAGAATATTTGTTTCTATGCCAAGGTAATTACAAATTATCTTAATTAGTGATTCATTTACCTCAGACAATAGAGTCGATGAATCAAATTTTTCATAGGTTTTCTCTAACATACTCAGCACCTCATCACTACGAGGTGCTTTTTTGTAGTTATAATAAAGAGTCTTTAAATGTTTCTCTGCCCATAGAGGGTCACTAACGGTAGTTTCATTTATCTTCTGCAAATATTTTCCTTTTACTTCAACTGGAATAGTCAACCACTTTACTCCATCCTTAGTAAGGATTTTATTACGGTTACGCCAATCACGTTTTGTAAATTGCATTTCATCATACAAAACACACAAGTCACAAGAATTGATGGCGTCAAAATAACCTTTCCAAGGAATGTAGTTAGATTGTGTTATTAATACTTTCAACTTTAATTAATTTTGGTAAATTGAGAATTTTTAAATAGTTATGTAAAAACAAAATAAATTTAACTGATATTAACATGTAGTTTGCTTTTCTAATCCTACTTTGAATCTTACTTATTTGGTTAACGCCTGCTATCTATAAAGGATTACTCTAATACTCTGTATATTTCATACTTAATACCTGAGTTCTCATCAAAACTTTTAATCTTTTTTGAGTTCAAATAAAATGTGTAGTATCTTTTAAAGTCATTCAGTTGTTTGAGTTGTAAATCATCATAATTAATTCCTTCATTTTTTAAAAATCTATTATAAGTAAACGGGCTAACTAAAAAATATTTATTAATTCTTGATTGTCTTTCCTTAATATTTGCCTCAACATCAAAACTTCGAACCGATTCGATGAAATATTTTGAATTTTTACTTTTGGCTAAATAAAAGCTTTTGAAAGATTCGGTAAGAAATTTATTATGAGTTCTATTATAATTAAGTACGTTTGAATTGTCGAGAATTGTTTTAAATGCTCCTTTCCCATATAAAGTTGGCATTACATAATCATAATGAGCATCAATCATTATAGTATCTTCTTCACTGTTTAAGTTTTTCTCAATCCAGTCTGCTACAACTTCTTTATTTAAAATAATTTCTACATTAGAATACTTATGCTGATACTCTTTTGAGAGTAAATGTAAAGAAAATAATACTAATGACAGTCCAGCTAGACAATTTATCGGCTTTCGAAAATTATTCTCAAAAAAGATACTGTGATCAATTAAGTATTTTTCATACACAAGGTTAGCTATACCAAAAATTGAATAAACGGATATGAACTTTATAAGTGAAAATGTTGGCAAGAACCAGTATTCAGTGGCCTCCCAATACAAAAAATATGGTGATACAAATATGACAAGTGTTGAAAAACAATAAATAAAGAGCTTTCTATTGGAAAAAAACATAACAGGAAAAAGCATAAAACCCAAAAGAATAAATGTTGATAATCTCTTTTTAAAGATAAGAATAATCGCCGAAAATAAATCAATTGGATTATCATAGACAGCTTTAGAAAAGCTAACAAATTTATTTTCAACAACCGTATTGTTTATAACTTTCAATGCAGATTGAAATACATTCCCATAAGGTTGTAAAACCAAAGAACAAAGCACATAAAAGAATCCAAAAATAAATAAATATTTGAGAGCCACTTGCCATTGATTTTTGAAATGCCATAAAATAGCAAACATAGGTATTACAGCTAATTGAATTGAAGATATTTTAGAACAAGCTAAACAACTTGATATTAAAGCTAAAATAAAAACTCTATAATAATCAATTTTTTCAATCGAATATAATTGATAAATTAATAACGCAACAAAAAAACCAACAAACTGATCACATCTAATATAGTTGGCATAATAGAACGAATCTGAATCGAACACCCCAAATATTATAAATAATCCAATAAAGAAACTTGGAACTTTGAGTTTAATAAAAAGTTTACTATAAACTATAATAGATAATATGCCTAAAATGGCGAAAACAAATCTTCCATAATTAATAAAATAACCTGAACTAAACAACCAGTGACTGTAAAGAACAGTAGTATCACATTGTCCCAAAAATTTATGAAAGTAAAAAGAGGCATAGTATAACAGACCCAAAAAATACGTAGGTATAGACCCATATCCATACCAATGAGGATCAAGATCTCCTCCAAGAAAGCCAACGGCAAAATAAACTATTTCCGATTCATCTACTTTCTCCCCATAGTAATGAAATAGAGAGCTACATTGAAGTAATGCAATCGTGATTGTCAAAAAAAATAAAATAATAAGATTTTTAGATCTTTCTGTAAAATTTAAAATCATAAAATGTTGATTTCTCTTTTTCCGCTGCTGTAATACTTCTTTTTATCCTTCGTTAGGATTTTTATTGAATAAGTGTGCTTACCTTTCCCAATTTCTTTTATTGGAATCCTACATGAAAATTCCGAGTTTACTAGATCTGGGTTATTGAATTTAGTTGCAACTCCTGGTTTAGGATTGCCATAACTTGCTTGATACATTTTATCTCCTATTTGAATTATCACTCCACCTGCTACCGTATTAGCTGGTTTATCAATAGCCCAACCTCTAATAAAGAATGTTCCAAATCCAGTAAGGTCAATTGATTCCTTATCTGGGAAACCATTTACAGTTGCAATATGATAAGCAGTATTTCCCTTTATCAACTGCATATTTTTAAGTAAACTAGGCCTTGCTCGCGGAAGTTCTGTCTCACGTGTTTGCGGATTTTTAATATTGTCAGGAGCAATTCCTAAATCTAATTTTTCGCTATTACTAGCCGATTTCTTTTCAATACTTGAATCACAACTAAAAAATAGTGTTACGAATATAAATAATAAAAATGTTCTTTGTAAAATCATATTATTTTTTGTTTAATGTTTTATTTAATATATACCATTCTTTTGCCAGTTTTATAATATTTACATTTATCTAATGAAACTATCCATATAGAGACTTTAAATATACCTTTTCCAATTAAATTGAACGGAATTCTAAGTTCGAAACCACAATTTTCAAATTTATTATTATTAAAGGATTTAGCAACACTAGGGGAACTTATGCCATAATTGGCTTCAAAAAACTTTTTCTCATCGAAACATATAAAAACTTTAGATGCTCTCACATTAGACTCAATATCTACTGCCCAACCTTTTATATAAAAATTCGAAAAATTCTCTAACACGAGAACTTCAGAAGTAGGTTTAAATCCATTAATAGTTGAAATAAAATATTTAGCATCTACACGGATTTTATTCAGTAAAAAGAATACATCTTTAGATTTGAATAAAGGCTCTTTACTTGATTGACTTTTTAACTCCATAGCTTATTTTTTTGCGATTGCTACTGCGTAATGATTCTCACCTAAATCTGATAACAATTCATCAATTAACAGTAATAAATCTAGTACGTATTTTTCATTTTCATTCTCAAAATTATGAATAATATCTTTTAATGCCAAATGATAAATAACTCCGCCCGTGTATTTAATAAATGCATCTGGAAAATATCGCAATACAGAAGGAATAATATTCTCAGAATCACCTGCCTCTGACGGATCGACTCTCTTCATATCTTCAAATTTTGGCTTAATGGTCCTTCTTCTTAGGATTGCATTTTCGTCTATTGGTGACTTTAAAAGATGGTCTGGTAATATTTGATTCACTTTATTGCATATAGAAAGCATTTTACTGGTCCATTGAAATCTATTTGGTCCCACATAGTCATCCATATAGAATACTCCATCTTGTATCAATTTTTCGTAAGACCATTTAACTGCAAAATTAGTATCTGTCATATGATGTAATGAATTATTCCAATGAATAAAATCAAAATTCACATTGTCTTTCTGAAATGCATCTTCATGGTAAAAGGTTACTTGCTTCTCAACATCCAGTTTTTTAGCAAGTTTTAGACCATCCTCTATACGCGATTTTGATAGTTCATAAAGATCAAACTTCTGGACTATTCCTTTCTTTAACAAAGCCATTTCCTTTGAACCATTCCCACACCCAATTGAAACTCCATGTTTGAAAGGTTTAGTAAAATAATTCTTTTCAAAAAAATTCAGAATTCCACCAGAAAACTCATGAGTCTTTGTGGAAGAAAATTTTTGATTAATATGTGACCTTATGTATTTACTCTCCCACCATCTAGTTGATTTATTCGTGTCTTTCTGTGTTTTTTTTGACCAAAAATTGTCTATTTTTTGAGCGTATTCCTCTTCCATTTAATTTATTTTTATTGATATCCAATAATATTTTTTCTATCCTTTTCTCAAATGTGTGCTTTGCAATTACAAGATTTCTCAACTCTGAGCGCAAAGCGTCATATTTCTTTGGGTTACGTAATATATTTTGAACAAGAGTTTTCAAGTCATTTCTATCTTTATATTGTATCACAAGATTACCGAAAACTTTATTAATTCCTTCAACTCGGTCTGTAATTATTAAAGCTCCGCATGCACCTGCATCAAATAGTCTGTTTGAAATAAAACCATTTTCAGACATAGTTTCCCAGTGATCATTCAATACGATTGCCGAGCTAGAATAATATTGGTTCAGTCTTGTATTATTTATATGTGTACCTTTAATATATTTTTCATCAATGAGGTTTTCCCATCTAGAGCCATAAACAGATATAGGTAAATCATTGAAGATTGCGTCCTTTACAATCTTTCGATATACATTTCGTGAATTACCCACAAAAATAATTTTGTCACTTTTTGAAATTTCTGAATTAAACCTCTTATAGAATACTTCCGGATCAGTTGCTTGCAACAACATGCTTACTTTATTATTTAACAATCCTGAGAGTCGTTTACAAGCGAGCTCAGAAGCTACATAAATATGATCGTACTTCTCATACTCTATACGTGACACTTTATCGGGATGGCTAATATTCCACATAATATTGTAATTTCCATCGTAGACTTTATACTCTGACAAACCTCTTAGAACGATAACTACGTCTTGACTCAAGTAAGATTCTCTATACCATTCCTCTAAGAACTCGATTTTAACAATATGACCATGTTTACGAAATTGTTTCCGCATAGATTTAGCAAAATGGTAATCTCCCCATTCATGCGCCACAGTTTTATTAGGTGCAGGAACTTTAATAGTAAATTTTCTCTTTTCATTGATTACTTCAGTAACTATTTTTTTAAGTTTTAATGCTCTATGCTTATAAGTATGTTTATCTATGACCTCACTTTGTAATTCTCTTACAAGTTTTATCCTTTCATCATTATTAGTCATGAAAAAATCTATTTTCTCATGCAATTCTTCTGAGGTGCTGTAACATGGTAATCTACCGTCAAACAAATCAATAGAACCCTGAACTCCATTACTTAATACTAATTTTCCAGCAGCTAAGGCATCAAATACTCTACTGTTCACTGAGCCCCATTTTTTAGTCACATGATTCGCATCATCAAGTAATATCTTCGTCCCATTATAGATTTGAGGAATGTCAAAATAGTTCACAAATCCTTGATTGTATTGTCTAAATTTGATGTGCTCTTCCCATCCATATCCAAATACGGAAAATTTATGTGAAAGCTTAGATGGCTCTAGAAATTGTTCTATATCTCTATCTGCATTCCAATAACTTCCAGTAAAACACAAATCACTACTATATTTCGAGTCGATATTTACATCTTCTAAATCAAATCTCCTAGGATTAGTTGCAATTGGTAAGTAATGGGCAAATATATCATATTCTTCTCTGTAAAAATCAATTGCTTTTTTTGACGAAGAAAGAATGATATCATACGAGTTAAAGCTTTGATTTTCTGCCCATCTGTCAAACCAATTTCTCGCCCAAGCAATCTTTATTAGATATGGTCTAGCAAACTTTACTTTTGAAAGATCATATGCATCAATTAATACAATTAACATATCAATTCCGTCCAAATTGTACCAATCTTTATCTCTAGATAAGAATTTTACTTTCCAACCAAATTTACTTAATTCTTCTGATAATTCAAAGGCGGTAAAAAAGTCACCAGCTGTGGTATTCTTATCATCAGATGTAACAGCTATTCCAACCGTCAAGATTTCATTGGTAAAATCCTTTTTGTTGTTTAGTTTATCCAATATAATATTCTTACGCAAATAATTATAATGGTTAGTGTTTAAAACATTAATATTATTTATCCTTCTGTTTCTAATGTCTTCACTTTGGTCTTTCTTTTGTGAGGCACTTTCATTATGAATTAATCTAATATTTCTATTTGCTATATAATTTGTTTTATTTAACTCTCTTTTAAACTTAAGACATAAGTCTACATCTTCGTATCCATAAATATAACATTCATCAAATCCTTTTATCTTTAGAATATCTGCAGTTTTGCATAATAACGCAGCAGCTGTCACGCATATTCTGACTTCTGGATAGTCTTTTTCTTGTAAAATATCCTCTGACAAATTTTCCGGTCTAAAAAATGAATAGTCTAACCATTCTAATTTGTTCAAGTAACCTCTCTCATAAAAATGCTGGTATAGAGATGAATAAGATTTTTTGCTATTTAATTCATTTTTTAATACTTCAAAGTACCTATTGTAATAGGTACTCGAATTAAGATCATACATTGGATCAAAATTAAATTTGATCCCAGAGTGTTGTACTTTAACAATGTTATTTTTTGACGGATAATCCAGGTAGAATCCCAAACACCCTATATTCTTTATGCCTTCAAATTCATCTACTGCTTCTTTTAAAAAATCTGATTTAAATATTATATCATTATTCAAATAAAGAATCTTATCATATGTAGTCTCTACGAAACCAGTATTGTTTGAATATGAAAAAGTAAAATTTTCTCTTTCCTGAATTATTTTAATCGGATATTTTTTACCTCTATTTTTTAAATATTTAACACTTCCATCATGTGATCCGTGATCTATGATAATGAATTCGTATCTTTTATAGGTATTAAATAAAAAGAAAGATTTAAACATTTCCTTTAAATGTATAAGTCCATTTCTATTGAGCACAATTATACTAACACCAGATTTATAATCTTTAGCATTTTTTGAAGAGAAAATATCTCCATGCTTCGTAATTTTCGGTTGATGTAAATATGGTAGTTCAATTTTAATTTGAACTTTAGAATTAGGTTTAGTTAGTTTAGTTTGGCTTTGAGGTTTGGGGTATTCTCTGTTCTCAACATGAAGATCTATTGGTATATTATTTTTCATGAATTTGTCATAAATCACTCTCAGAGGCTTAGTAACACCAAACCCGAATTTATAACTGACAGAATTTGTAATATCTCTATTTTCTTGATTTAATATCTCAACTTGCTTTAGAGTTAAATCTAATTTGCTACGAACCTCCTTTAATCTATCTTCAAGGATATTCTTAGCGTTCTTAAGATGATCCTCTTTTTCAATAAGTTTATTGATATCACTAGCTAGTAACATAACTGACTTATCCATACTTTTTATTTGAAGACGACATTTCTTCGTTTCATTTTGACTTTTTTCAATTTTGATTTTTAAATTATGATTATCCTTTAGCAGGATTTTATTACTTTCTTCAAGCAAAAGTTTTTCGTCTTCTAATTTAATTTTAGCCTTAAGTAAAACTTCTATCTTCTTTGAGGATTTACTATATTTTATTTTAATATTTTTCAAAAGAACTAAAATCTCTCTCTTTTCCAAATTAAGTGTAGAAAATTTGCTTTCAAATTCGCTAGTAAGTTTATTGATTTCCTTTTCTCTAGTAACACTAGATAGTTTAGAATGCTCAATTAATTTAGATATTTTATTATTCAATTCAAAAACTTCTCTATTATTGGCCTCAAGAATTTTTTGTTTTTTCTCAATCATTAATTTATACTCATCAATTTCTTCTTCTTTTTGAAATATGATCGCTTTTACTATCTCATCGATATCTGTTGTTATTATACTTAATTTGTAAGAAATATTGCTTATTTCTCTTTCAGCATCAACTTTGAAGTTGATCCGTGGATTTGAAGTAGAAAAGGCAATTCTAGAATCTCTCAGAGATAAACCATTGTGGTCAATATTCTTAATTTCTTGTATATTCCCATTTTGATAGTAAACTGAAATTTTTTCTATTTCCAATAACGCTGGCCTGTGTATTGGATCCAATCTTAATCTGGAAATTTTAAATACTTCACTTATCGAAAAGACAACTACCTCTAAATCCTTATTGTGAGATATTTTTAACGATACTGAATCTTTTTTATTAAAACCTTTTCCATTATCATAATGTAATCTCGCAAAATCGTAATTGATCGGATAAACATTTGTCTTACTGATTTCATTTTGACTATTATTTACGCTTATTTGTCTTGAAGAAAAGGTCCTTCTTTTATCTTTTTCAACCCACATTTTTGGGAAAAACAACTTCAAATCCGCGTACTTTACCTCCGCATAATTATCTAATAATGGTTTCTGAAATTTATCCCAAATATCGTATTTCAATTCTGCAATTGGATTTAGAAAATTAAAATTGTGCTCAGGTTTAAGATTACTCAATTCCAAGATATATTTTAATTTTTCATGGTTTTCTCCATTAATTTCCGTTTTGAAAATTGTTGAAACCTTGTGATTCCATTTAATTCTCTCTTGAGAGGCTAATATTTCAATAACATCTCTAATCATGAATATCACAAAAGTATCTGTGCGATCTAGATTATGAAGAAGATAAGACATACCTGGGCACTGAACTACTTTCTTCGTCTTTTTTTCATTTATAAACTCTAAATAACGCTCCCTATCATGAACACCAAAATCTTCTTCAGGTATAAATTTCCGATCTAGCTTTTTTGCCAATGAATTACTAAAAAAAGTAGTACCTGATCTTTGAGGACCAGACACTATAATAGTAGTGTAGGATCTTAAATTTTCTAATAATTTTTGAAATGAAATTTCATCCATAAGTATCTTGAAATTTAATTAGTCATTAGTATTTAATTCATGTAATTTCGTAATAGAAAACAACATTATAGATCTTTTAGGTTAAGAGAGACTATTTGTAATATTTATTTTTTACAAAATTATAAACGGTGATCTCGTTAGTTAATTTTTTTCTCAGTTGATCTAGGGTTGATTGTCTTATTCCATTATAAATATTACTTTTTGATTTGTTCTGCGGTACAGTATTTTTTAACTTCCAGTTAAATTTACCATTAACTAAATTTATACTTTCATTAAAGTTTTCTGTCAACCCTACAAAGTCAAATTTTTCTAAGTTTTCAATTACAGTATCTAAACTTTCTGAGTTATTCCACCCTAACATCTTAAGCTGTAAATTTATAATTCTATCACCACTTATATCTACTATATCTTCTGGAGTCAAGCCTTTAAAGTTTGGATTTGTTGTCATTAAATGATTAACATGTGAGAGTACTCTACTTACAGGCTCTCTTATGAAAGTCATAGTCCTTACAGATTTTCTTAGATAATTGATCATTTCAAGATTAAAATGACCTATTAATAAAGTTTTTTGAAGTAAAAGACTATGGTTTTTTATAATTTCTAGTTGAGGATAATATTTACCATCATTTTCAATAAGATCATCTTTTGTTGGGTAATAACATTGCTCTGGAAAATGATTAGTTAGTATTTTTCGGAAGGTTGTTCCACCAGTCTTAGGTATATGCATGAAAAAATATTGCTCGCCATCTTGAGGCTGATACATCCAATTTTTTTTCTCAAAAATTTTTTTTATCGATTTAAGCATTTCTCCTTATTCTAAAATCTTCTTTCATACTGTGTAAATGTGGATGATAAAAAAGGTCTGAAGAAAACCGCTCATTCCACTTTTGCTCCATATACAGACATTCATTACTGTATCTAACTGACTCTATTTTAGACAAATCACTGACTCTTGTTTTTGACTCAAAATGATATAACTTTGCATAGGGTGTAAATATGATTTTGAACCCTAATTCATATATTTTCAAACAAAAATCAACATCATTATATGCAATTGCAAGATTTACCTCATCAAACCCCTTGACTCCATCAAACAATGTTCGCTTAGTCAATAGACACGCTCCAGTTACAGTTAAATATTCTTGTGTCAAGCTAGCACGATCCATATGTCCACTATCGGAATCAGAAAGATGTCGAAAAGCATGACCTGCCACATGGCCTAAACCATAGAGAACGCCAGCATGTTGTACCGTATCATTTTCATAAAGTAATTTAGCTCCAACGACACCAACTTTTGGTCCTTGCGCCTCCATCACCATCTCTGTCAACCAAGATCTGCTTATCACCTCAGTATCATTATTTAAAAAGAGTATATATTCACCATTACACTTTGATACAGCATAATTATTAATAGCGGAAAAATTAAAATCCATATCTATTTTAACATGAGTAATCCTTTTATGCTCTTTAATAAGATTTTGGATGTATTTGACTGTTTCAGGCTCCTGACTACGAATGTCTGCTAGAATTATTTCATAATTTAAATAATCGGTTTTATTCAGAATACTATCAAGACAATCATTCAACAAATTAAGCTTATCTCGAAAGGGAATGATGATGCTTACAAGTGGTTCGGTCAGCATAGTCCATTTAATGCGTAATTTTTGCGGCACCATTCCTTCATGAACCTCGCCCTTCCATTTATTCCTTTTTATGTGATCCTGCAAAATTAATCTTCTTTCCGCGATTAGCTCTAATTCTTTATGGCTAGTATTACTATATAACACATCTGGAATACGGTAAAAAATAGCACCTGCATCTATAGCTCTAAAGAAAAAATCATAATTATAGGCTGAATAAAAACGCTTAGTCTTAAACCATTGAATTTGCTCACCAAAACTACGTTTTACAAGAAATGAATTACCAATATAATTATTGCTGTATAGCAAGTGCTGATTAAGCTGCGGCAACCACTGCGGATTTTGTCGCTTTTCATCTCTTATACTATCATAACAACAATACATTATATCTGCTTCTTCAACTTTTAAGCACAACATAAATTGCTGAATAAAACAAGAATGGACGCGATGTCTCGATTGCACAAAAACAATATAATCAGTTTCAACATTGGTGATAGCACTTTCTAGTGTTGCGAATACATGTAATCCTTTTTCTATTAGACTTGTGCGTCGGCTAACTACTAAAATTTGGTGTGGATGAACCCGCTGATCTAACAAACTTAGGTAGGCTAAATCGAAGTCATCTGGGGTTGAAATATCTATCATAATGATTGAAATGGTTTCACAATAATTAGACATAATTTTCTTTCTATTTAGCGTCCTATTGCGAAGTTTCAAATATTCATTATATTTCACTCTCCTTTCTTCAATATGCACAGGTTTAAAACCAATAATCTTTCTAATTGCATTAATGAGAATTTGGCTCTTGGGCTCATTACCAATAGCTTTCAGTAAGGTTTGAAGATTATTATGAATTAAGTTTAGCATTTTGCTAGCAAGTCTTAGTTTTTATAAACATTAAAATAGTTTCATGATTAGATTATTTCTAATAATTAAATCTAAGTTTTAACCCTCCTTAACAAAATTTCTCCACTTTCTTATTTTGTTCTGGAAATAAGGCTCGATATGCAATTAACCCTTCCTCTACATTGCCCATATGTAGTTGCTTGCCCTTATCTAGTACCAAAAGACGCTGACTATGCTCAGATATCGTATTTAGCTGATGGCTAACATGAATAATTGTCCTACCATCTAAAAAAGTATTTTTAAAAACTTCCTCTGATTTTTTTCGAAAAGCCACATCACCTACTCCTCCGAAAAATTCATCCATCAAAAATATATCTGCCTGCGCATGAATGGCTATAGAAAACTTTAGCTTTGATAGCATACCAGAGGAATACTTTTTAACTGGAAGATCTACAAATTTCTCTAGTTCAGCAAAATCAATAATATCATCAAAGATTAGACTGATACGCTTGAAAGTTAATCCTAATATAGAACCATTGATATAAATGTTATCTCGTGCAGATAAGTTGCCATCAAATCCCATACCTAATGCTAGTCGGATCATCTTACCTCTAGTTTTTACCGTACTACCCTTATCTGGTCTAATAGACCCAATCAACAAATTGAGCAATGTGGATTTGCCAGAACCATTACGACCTATAATACCAAAGAATTCACCTTGTTGTACATTGAAATTAATGTTCTCTAGTGCTTTGACCTCTCTAATTGCTTTTGCCTCATTCGTAAATACTTTTGTAAAGTGATCCCGAATAGTGGACATAGCGCTACTAGAAGTAACAAAAGTTTTTGAAAGATTTTTTATTTCAATTACAGGCTTCAATTGCTGGTTCTGTTTTAGATTATAATTTTTCCATAGCTTTGTGAGAATACTCTCTGAAAAAAAAGTACCCAATAAAAAAAATGAAAATTCCACTTGCCAAATTAATAATTGCATAAGTATAATTAGGCGCTTCCCCCCACATAGTGATTCTACGCATATTATCTATCATGCCTACAAATGGGTTAAGGTATAACATAGGGTAAAATTTACTTAATATCTTATCCGCCGAGAAAAAAATACCTGAGGACCAAAATCCTATTAAGGTTATAATTGCCCATAAGTGGGTTATATCTTCTAGGTACACCTTTATGGTAGCTAACAGCATAGAGGTTCCCATCAAAATAATAAATAGATTGGCATAAATAGGGATAATGAACCATAGATGCGCTCCTATTGGGAGACCAAATAGAAGACATACCATTATAAAAACAACAGTATTGAAGGCAAGACCGATAAAGACAGATATGGTACTAGAAACAAACAAATCTACATGATCAAATTGAATATTTTGTATTAGATGTTTATTTCCTATCAAGGTTCTCATTCCTAGTGTAGCACCTTGATTAAAAGCTAGCCAGATTATTAAACCTGCGAAAATAAAAATAGCGAAATTGTCCTCTCCACTTGTCCTA
>Ga0079202_10000027_pt1 | contig 26354 bp, 19 predicted proteins | sample PorBlaBluebeHill_FD_68601 | JGI IMG/M metagenome (GOLD analysis project Ga0079202, IMG submission 68601) | Marine algae microbial communities from Blueberry Hill - Blueberry Hill, Maine | ecosystem: Host-associated > Algae > Red algae > Blade | place: USA: Blueberry Hill, Maine
ATTGGAACAAATTAATCTTATTACCCAGCACTCTTTCTTACTGGGCTATTAAGATTCTACGCTTGCGTTTTTGCTACCTAATATGAATCAAATTCTTTACATTAGAACCGACACTTTATTCAATTACAGTAATCTTCCTGTGAACCTGCGAATCACCCAAGTTTAATTGAACAATATAACTCCCGGTCGCAAGTTGGAGTTCTTTTGCACTCATTTTAAATTGATTAGCATTGGATCGACCGGTCGTTTTGATTGAGTGAATCTGTTGTCCTAAGGTATTGAGAAGCGTAATTTTAATATCTCCTTTTTCTTGCAGATTAAAATCAATATTTATCAGATCATTCGTAGGACTAGGATACACATTCAAATCAAAAATATCCTCATCTATTTCAATCGTCGACGTGGTTTCCAATTCGAAAATTGCTACCAAAGTATCACCATCCATTAAAGTAATGCTTGCATTTTCTGAGAATTCATCTGGTGCAATGGCACTACCATTTTTTACTTCCCAACGTACAAAATCGTAATCTGGTCCAGGGTCCGCATCGATTAAGTTTTCCATATCTCCAAAATATTGACCGGTCCATGGAAATGATTTTACTTCTATGGTATTTAAGTCAATGTCACCAGCACCTTCTGGGAATACTTCGAGCGTTAAATTATATGGACCTGAAAGGTCATAGCATGTAGTCATTCCGTCATCGAAAAGTTCACATCGTTCTTCTACAAAATCTCTAAGTTTATTTAGGTTCGCTTCCCACTCTGCCATTGAGCCTCCCCATCTCTCTATATGTCTTGGCATTTCTGGTTCAATTATAGCGACCAAACTATCCAAGATAGAAGTCATACTTTCACAAGAAAAAGTGGTATTCATTAAGTCCGCTTGTCTAGAATAATAGAGTTGTCTGAATTCGTCATTTTCTTCTATAAGTTTTAGAAAGATCTTTTCGTGCTTACCAACATTTCCGTTTAAACGGAGGTTATCTTCGTTGATATAGCCGCTTTCAGTTAGATCATATAGTTCTTGACAACCTTCGTCCCATCCATCAGAACAGCAAAATAAATCTTGAGTGATTACTTGTTGGTAGATAGGGTCATCCTCTGGATACGGAGAGCTTGAACAAGAGTCGAGATTATCCTCACCATAGTGTCCGTCAAAAAATACATCCATATATTGAGATATTCCTTCTAGATCACAAGGAGTTGCGTCGGGATCTGTATTTGGCACTCCACTATAATTAATAAAATAATCGAAAGTGGCATCATTGTCCCATAGCACGTAACCCCATTTTTTATGACCTCCATCTGGATCTAGACCTCTCCACCATCCTGTATTATAATTTATCCAATCACTGCAAACCGTATTGAGATTGATCAACATGTAGTCAATCATACTTTGCATTTGCATATTATCTTTTAAATATTCATAATTCTCTTGAATCGAGAGATCAGAATCTAGTACTGAATCTCTCAATGCAATCCAGTCATCAAATGCTTTTTGACCACCATACTCATTCCATGTATCTCCCCATGTTAAGACAAACTGTAAATTATATTTATCTTGATCGTAGGTATAATCTGTATAGTCATGATCGACGGGTCTTTCTCTTGGACTATACACTCCCCAATAGTCACCATTTAGAAATACAATAGCTCTTTCCACTGCTCGGATATCTAATTTCATATTCGCATTCTGTGCTAGAACGTGCACATATTCATCTCTCATGTGAGTACTGCCTTCATGTTCTAAATCATCTACAGCAGGATAATTGTCATCTCCTGAAGCTCTAAGCATAAATCTTTGATATTCATCTCGATCAGAATAAGTGAATAATTTTTCATTTAGTGCTTTTGAGTAACCCATTTCATCTCTAGATATCCAATCAAGACTTCTTTGGTCATTGATCCAAGAATCTTGTCCATGCCTATTGAGTTCGCCATAGGAGTGGGAAGTTCTGACATTATCCTTGAAATATTCAATAGAGCCTATCGGCCTTAAGTCTCCATTTCCATTAGCTAAGTCTTGAAGCCTAAAAGCAGCAATAGAAACTACAGGTAGACTAAATTCTTCATTTATAAAATAAGTAGCATAAGCCATTTTACCTTGCAAGTCAGTGTTTGAGTCTGGTAAAATACTTGCTTTTACAACTGTTGTTTTTTCGATGAGGATAGGTTCTGTATATACTTGTGAATTGGCATCCGGTTCTCTTCCATTTAAGGTGAAAACTAAAGTCCCTATTCCGCTAGGGTTGATAATTTCAACTCTTACAGAATCATTATAGAATCCAGCTTCTTGTTCTATGACTGGCTGATCAGAATAGCTTTGGAAAATATTTCCTACGATATCTTCCTCCCCAGGAATTGGAGTTGTATTTATATCCCATCCACCTTGATCGTTTTTTATTCGAGAATGACCCAGTAAAGTTAATTCCAATAAATGACTTTCAATGACATCCTCACTTGGGGAAATAAGTATTACAAATTCGTCATCCTTTGTTTGAGTTAGTTTAAAATTTGTATGATAACCTCTGTCTGTTACTGTGTCTCTTCCTGAGCACCAAATTGTAAGATATCCATTGGCCCCAATTATAGAACCGTCAGGAAATTGCCACTTAGTCGGCTTCGTTTCTTTATCCGATAAAAAATAGCCCCCTAAATCTATAGGAACATTACTTTCGTTGTATATTTCGATCCAGTCTTCATAATTAAAGTGGTCATCGATGAATTGATTTAAATTAGAAGCCGAGTATTCTGAAATAGAAATCTGAGACGACACAATTTTAGAAAAGAAAAGTAAAGAGAAAATCAGTAAGCTATATTTCATTTTTATAAATTTTAGTCATTGTTAGAACTTAAAAGAAATCTTTATTTCTCCAAATGTAATGGTCTTATATGTGATATTTATAGTTATGTATCTATAAAATAGGTTATGAATATATTTATCGAACATATCAGTCTTACTCAAGTCATCAAGATATTAACGATAACTCTTAGTCATGCTTTTTTCAATATAACGCATGGACAGGAAATTTGTAATGATGGTATTGATAATGATATGGACGGGAATATAGATTTGAATGACGACGAATGTAATTGCCAAACAATTATTCCATCATCATTGATACCTAATCCTTCTTTCGAAGAAAAGAGTTGTTGCCCAACTGAAAAAGAGGAGTTATCCTGTGCTGATTTTTGGGTTCAAGCGTCATCGGCTACTTCTGATTATTTACATGCCGATTGTCCCGATGGTATTTTGGTACATCCTTCTATTGGAAATGTACCTCCATTGCCACCTCCTGATGGTTATGGCTATATTGGGATAAGAGATGGAACCGGAAATGGCGCCGGTGAATATTATAAGGAGTATGTGGGGACTTGTATCAACGGTTCTATGGAAACTTATACAGATTATCGGATGGATTTCTTTCTTGGATTTCACCATGAGATTAGTGGAAGTGTAATTACCATAGCTTTATACGGAACAGTAGATTGTGAGAATGATTTACCTTTTGGTGGAAATAGTAATTTTAGTACTTCTGGATGCCCTACAAATTATTCAGGCTGGGAATTAATTGCCGAAGAAACCGTATATGGACAATTTGAATGGATCAATGTAATTATTGAATTCCAAGTGGATGAAGCTTACAATGGAATCGTATTGGGGCCTTCTTGTGCGCCAAACCCAAATGCCAATTTGAATCCTTATTTCTTTATAGATAGATTAATGGTTGCAGAAACAGCACAATATGGAGAACCCTTAAGAGAGAAAGGAGCTTTTTGTAATGACTCATTTTCACTTTCTGTGGAAGACATTGGAATTTCCTATCAATGGTATTTGAACGGAATTGCCCTCGAAGGAGAAACAGGTTCAATTCTTATGCTACAAGGCGACGATGAGCAAGGAGTATATAAAGTGATCATCAATAAATTGGATGGATGTTATGCTAGTTCAGAATATATTCTGGAAGATACCCCTGTTTTAGAATCATTTGAAGAAATCTTTTTGTGTGAAGGAGATACGCTTGAATTAGGGAATAGATACATTACTGAAGATGGTATTTACACTGAGGTTTTATCTAGTTATTTTGGTTGCGATTCTATAGCATCCGTAGATGTATATTACATAGCTAATAGTGAATTGGATACAGTATATCATCTTTGTGAAAATGAAGTAGTAATTTTTGGGAATGAGGAATATTCTGAAGAAGGAATATATGATATGATTCTTACGAATATAGCAGGCTGTGATAGCTTGATGTCCATTGAAATCATCTTTGAGGCGACCGTTTCTAATCTACAAATGCCTTCCGATTTTAAAATAGAATTAGGGGATTCGATTGCACTTGCACCATCAGAAATAAGTGAAGATGCGGTCAAATATTCATGGTGTGTTGGGTCAGAAATATTATCGAATAATCTAATAATTAATGTCAAACCTTCGGAATCTACTACCTATTTATTTAAAGCCTATTCAGAATTTGACTGCTCTACTCAAGCATCTATTTCTATAGAAGTAGACAATCAAATTGAGGTGTATCAACCTAATGTATTTACACCCGAAATTGAGAATAACAAATATTTCAAACTTGGATTTAAAGGTGGAGCAATTGCTGCAATCAGTAAATTTTACATCTACGATCGGTGGGGTAACAATGTTTATGAATATTCAGGAACACTAGAAGGATATGTAGGATGGGATGGAAAAATTCAAAGTGTATCCGGCCACTCTGGCGTCTATAGCTATGTTTGCGAACTAGAGTTGATTAATAGCGATAAAAGGACCTATTTTGGAAATGTCACGCTAATTTATTGAGGGCATCTATTTACTACATTGTAGACTGATTAGAAAATTAAAAATTTTCTTAAGCGAATGTGAGGGTGCATTTATTAGATACATTCTTGGCCGATCAGAAAATTGAAATTTTCCTAAGCGAATGCAATGAATTTATACTTCGTCAGTCATCAGACGCTTAGCTATGGCTAAACTTCCCTCTTCTCGTCTTATCTATTTTCATTCTATTCTAATTTCAACTCAATAGGCACTTAATATAGGAGCTCAGATAAAATTACTCGGTTGATCATCAGTCGCTTAGCTAAGGCTAAACTCCTTCTTCGCGTCATGCCAAATTTCATTCTATTCTACTTTCAGTTCCAGAGGCAGAAAATGGAAGTACCCTTGGTTTAGAATAAGTAATATTTTAGGTTTATCAGTAATTTAATCAAAAAGGCTTAATATTTGCCCTTCTATCGCAGCTCATTCATATAAGAATGCGTTCTATTGGTGTCTTTGAATTTGTATATCAAAATATTAACTACCTTTTTACTTGCTGTTTTTTGTAGCGTAACACAAGCTCAAGAAATTTGCAATGACGCCATAGATAATGATTTAGATGGATTGATCGATCTAAATGATCCTGATTGCGAATGCATCGTTTTAACTCCACAATCACTTATCCCAAACCCATCATTCGAAGATCGAGATTGTTGTCCAGATGATGAAGGTATGCTAGATTGTGCTGATTCATGGGACCAAGCGTCGGGACCCACCACAGATTATCTCCATACTTGCGGGATAACAGGACATCCTTTCCTCAATGTAGAAGCACCTCAACCATTTCCTGATGGCGAAGGCTGTGTAGGATTTAGGGATGGTAAGCCCAATAGTCCCCAATTCAAAGAATATACAGGAAGTTGTCTAACAGAAATAATGGTACTCAATGAATCCTATCGTATGGACTTTTTTGTAGGGTTTCATACGACCGCAGTAAATAGTTCTTTTACAATCGCTTTGTTTGGCACAGATGATTGCCAAAATCTTCCATTTGGAAATGATGATAATGACTTTGGTTGTCCATCAAATAGCAGCAATTGGGACTTAATTGCAGAGTTGGATGTATCGGGAGGGAATGAATGGATTAATGTCGTTTTTGAGTTTACTGCGGATAAGGAATACGCCGCCATCATTTTGGGTGCAGGATGCGAAGTGAATCCAGAATATCGAGAAGACCCATATTTTTTCATGGATAAATTGACGATAGCAGCCTCCAATCAATTTGGGGAAAATCTAGTTGAATCGGGGAATATATGCAATGGAGATTTCACGTTGGAGGTAGCGCCTAATGATATTGGATATCAGTGGTACTTAGACAATGTCGCCATTCTAGGTCAAGTAAGTTCTATCATATCTTTACCCTCGGATGCATCGGAAGGAGTATATAAAGTGTTAATTGAAAAATTAGAAGGTTGTTATTTAAGTGCTGAATATGTATTAATCCATTCAAGTTTAGAATCATCTATAAATGTGGATATCTGTGAAGGAGATAGCATTGTATTTGGAACCCAAATGTTAGATGAATCTGGCTTTTATGAAGAGACGCTTCTATCAGAATTTGGTTGTGATTCAATTACAGATATCACTCTAAAGGTATTTCCTCATTCTAGCCATAGTATTGTTGAGTATCTGTGTCCAAATGAAACATTTAAATTCGATTCTAAAGAATATACTGAAGCTGGAAATTTTGAAGTTTTACTCGTAAACCAACATGGCTGCGACAGTGTAATCAATGTAGAATTGATAGAAGTCCAAGGCATCGAAGATCTTGTATTAGAAGATAATTATCAAGTAAAACTCGGAGATTCATTGCATATAAAGCCAACGTCTATTAGCCAAAATGCAATCAGATTTGAATGGTGTGTTGGAGAAGAAGTTATCGAGACTAATTTAGATTTGTCAATTCAAGCAATTCATCATACAGAATTTGTTTTTAAAGCGTATACAGAAGATGATTGTGAAGTACGCGAATCCGTATTTATATCCGTCGATGATGATGTAGATGTATATTTTCCGAATGTATTTACCCCAGATGGTATCAATAACAATTCATACTATTTTGATATAAAAGATGGCACTGCTAAATACATAAATCAGTTTAAAATTTTTGATCGTTGGGGTCAAATTATGTATTCACACAACGGAGAGAAAGAAGATATTGAAGGATGGGATGGCTATATAAATATGGAAAAAGCACATGCTGGAGTCTATGTTTTTATGACTGAAATTCAATTTATTAATGACGAAACCAAAATTTTCCACGGTTCATTTACATTAATAAGATAAAAGGGTACTCCAAATGGTACAGCCGCATTATATTTATAAATTTAAATACTGTACACACATAGATATATATTTATGGTTGGCTAAACTTTTATCTAAGAAAATTATCTTTTAGTCCAATTATTTTATGTAATACTCAACTATTTCATAATATTACCATATTAGATTGTTTTCTAATGATTCACCTTCAAATGATCCTTTTTTAAAGGAAGCTTGTCAATAAATCCATTTATCAACCTATAATTTAGATGAAAAAATTACTCATATTAATCCTAGCTGTTACTTTTGCAGGCATGACAAATGCACAAGAAGAAAAGAAAGAATTGCCAGGAGATAAAAGTTTGCCAAATACTTCAGAAGAGCTTTCTGCACTAAAGGATTTGGAAACAGGAACTTTTGCCTATTCGGTAAAGGATTACTTCCAAAAGCCAAGTAAATATGCTTTTAAGTTTTCACCCAATGGAGATTATGTTTCCTATCGAGAAAGGGATGAAAATGGGAAAGGTCACGTGTATATAAAAAACACAAAAACAGATGAAGTAACTCAGATCATTGTAGAAGGGGAGGAACTTATACGAGGATATGGATGGGCCAATGACGAGAAAGTAATCTTCGTGAAAGATAAAGGAGGAGATGAGAATTATCATCTTTTTGTTGCTTCATTGAACGGTGGAGATGAAAAAGATTTGACGCCATTTGATGGAGTCCGTGTTATGATTGTAAATTCGCTTAAAGATCAGAAGGATCATATGATTATTCAAATGAATAAAAATAATCCTGAAGTTTTTGAGCCCTATAAAATTAATATCAACTCTGGAGAAATAGAACAACTTTACGAAAATAAGGATCCTGAAAATCCAATAAGTGGCTATGATTTTGATAAGGATGGAAATCTAAAATCTTTTACAAAGCAACAGAATGGAACTGAGTATGTCGTATATTACAGAACCAGTCAAGATGGAGAATTCTTACCAGTATTGACAACAACATGGAAAGATAATTTCTACATTGTAGGTTTTGACTATGAGACAAAGAATCCCCACGATGCCTATGTTGTTTCTAATCTAGAAAGTAATACAGATGAAATCTTACTCTATGATTTCGAAGCAAAGAAAACCATTAAGCGAGTTTACTCAAACAAAACTTTTGATGTTGGAGGATTATCTAGATCTCGGAAGAGAGGATATGAAGTAGATTACTATTATTATACGGGTGAAAAAAGTCAAATCATACCAGTAAGCGAAACTTACAAAAAATTACATCAAAAATTTACGGCAAAATTTGTTGATAAAGACTTTTCGATCGTAAGTACAACCGATGAAGAAGACAAGCACTTAATATATGTTTCAAGTGATCGGTTATATGGAAAGTATTATATGTATGATGTCGCTTCAGATAGTTTCAAAGAAATAATGAATTTGATGCCTCAGCTCAAAGAAGAGGATATGGCCGAGATGAGACCTATTAAGTTTCAGTCAAGAGACGGGTTGATCTTATATGGTTATTTGACAATCCCGAAAGAAGCAGCGGATGGAGGGAAAGTACCATTGATAGTGAATCCACATGGAGGCCCATACGGTCCAAGAGATGATTGGGGATTTAATCCAGAAACACAACTCTTTGCCAGTAGAGGGTATGCTACCTTACAAATAAATTATAGAGGTTCCGGTGGGTATGGGAAAGAGTTCTTTTTAGCTGGAAGTAAGCAAATAGGAAGGAAGATGTTGGATGATTTAGAAGATGGAGTAGCTTATGTAAAAGGACTTGGGATGATCGATGAATCAAAGATTGGAATTTACGGGGGTAGTTATGGTGGATTAGCCACTTTAGGTAGTTTAGTAAAGACTCCGGATTTGTATACATGTGGAGTTGACTATGTTGGAGTTTCGAATCTATTTACTTTCTTCAAAGCATTTCCGCCATATTGGAAGCCGTATTTAGCCCAAGTTTATGAACAATGGTATGATGAAAATGACCCTGCTGAAGTTGAAATCATGAAGCAAGTTTCTCCGGCTTTAAATGTAGATAAAATCACAAAACCACTTTTCATCGTTCAGGGAGCAAATGATCCTAGGGTAAATATTGACGAATCCGATCAAGTAGTGAAAAACTTAAGAGATCGTAAGGTTGATGTTCCCTATATGGTAAAATACAATGAAGGTCATGGTTTTGGACACGAAGAAAATCGAATTGAATTGTATGAATGCATGGTTGGGTTCTTTGCTAAACATTTGAAATATTGATGGTTGATGGTTGGGATTTGTTTTTCGATTACCGATTACCGATTACCGATTACCGAAATACGAATTACGAAATACGGATTACGAATCACCAATAAAGATGTACGTAATTTATTAAGTTTTTGAATAGAAAATATCTTCTTTTTAGGGTAGCCAATGTGTTGGTTGCCCTATTTAGTTGGCTCTAAAGACTTACGTTATTTTTTGATAGTTGATAGTTGATAGTTGATAGTTGATAGTTGATAGTTGATAATTGATAATTGATAATTAACGGTTGATGGTCGGGATTTTAGAAATATCAGGCTAGATCTGGTTATATGAAATACTCGATTCTTTTATTTTTTTTGCCACCCAATCACCAACCTGACTACATAAATACTTTCCATTGTTTAAATCTTCCGTTAAAATATTTTCCTCTATTGCAACGGCTACAAATCTTTCAATCAAATTGCATTCTTCGAACATTCCGAAATAATGATACATCATCGCTGCAGCCAATATGGTTGCCAACGGATTCGCCTTATCTAATCCTTTTGCCTGTGGATATGAACCATGTATCGGTTCAAACAGTGCATTATTTGGCCCTTTAGACGCAGATGGCAATAGACCTATAGACCCACCAAGCACACTACCCAGATCTGATAAAATATCTCCAAACATGTTGCTTGTAATGATGACATCAAATTGCCGTGGATTTAACATTAGTTGCATAGCGGCGTTATCCACATACATATAATCTACATTAATTTCAGGATATTCATTGGACATTTCTTGCACTACTCTACGCCATAGTCTAGAAGTCTCGAGCACATTGGCTTTATCAACTAGGGTCAATTTCTTTTTCCTTTCAAATGCTTCTTCAAATCCTATTCTGGCAATCCGTTTTATTTCATCATCGGTATAGGAGCATAAATCTGAGGCTGACTTTTTATCCTCAGAAAGCGTTTTTTTTCCAAAGTATATTCCTCCAATTAATTCTCGAACAAACAAAATATCTACCCCGTCTAACAATGAATTTTTTAAAGGTGAAAAATTAGAAATGGAAGGATAGACTTTTATGGGTCTTAGATTGCTGTATAATTGCAATGATTTTCTCAGTTGAAGCAATCCTTGCTCTGGCCTGACTGTGGTCTGCAAATCGTGATCATATTTAGGATCACCAATTGCGCCAAGCAAAACAGCATCACTTGCTTTACATTCTGCTAATACTGTTTCTGTAAGTGGTAGTCCATGATTCTCAATGCTGATCGCACCAAAATCCATAACTTGCATATCAAACGAATGCCCAAATTCTGCATTTACAGATTGAATTACTTTTATGGCCTGTTTAACTACTTCCGGACCGATACCGTCTCCTGGTAATATTGCTACTTTTTTATTGGCCATTTTCAAATATTTCTATTTCTCGTTCTATTTTTATCAAATAATCAGTTTCATCCAGATTGTGGAGAAGGCAATCCTTATGATATGAATTCAATGCAAATTGAAATTCGACATCTTCATTGGGTATACCTAGAGACTGATTCTCTATATTCACCTCTATCTCTATTTCTGTATTGTTGTTTACCTTTGATAAAATTTGGTCAAATGCTGACTTATGAAATTCAATAGGAAGTATTTGGTTGTTATAAGCGTTTACTTTAAATATGTCTGCAAACTGTGTTGATATCACCACATCGATTCCAAAATCCTTCAACGCCCAAGCAGCATGCTCTCTCGAAGAACCGCAACCAAAATTGTTTCCAGCAAGTAGAATTTTAGCCTCTCTATATTTATCTTGATTAAGAATGAAATCTGGATTCTCTTGGCCATTAGAATCATATCTCCAATGATAAAAAAGGTTCTTTCCGAAATTGTCCTTTGAGGTAGATTTCAAAAATTGAGCTGGGATGATTTGATCGGTGTCAATATTTTCAATGGGAAGAGGTACGACTTTTGAGTTAATTATTTTCTTCATTTAGGAATATTAAAGGGTTTGTAACTTTACCTGTTATTGCAGATGCGGCAGCGGTAATCGGACTGGCCAAGATGGTTCTTGCTCCCTTTCCTTGTCTGCCTTCAAAGTTTCGATTTGATGTAGATACACAAATTGACCCAGGAGTAATTTTATCATCATTCATTGCAAGGCATGCTGAGCAACCTGGTTCTCTAAACTCAAAACCCGCTTCCATAAATATTTTATCTAGGCCTTCCTCAATGGCTTTCGTCCTTACTTGTTGAGATCCGGGCACCACCCAAACCGTGACATGATCGGCCTTTCTCCTCCCATTTACTATATTCGCCACACTTCTAAGATCCTCTATCCTACCATTCGTGCAAGATCCTATAAATACATAGTCTATTCCTTTTTTGCTGATTTGATCCGTAGCATTGAATCCCATATATTCTAATGCTTTATCAGATATATGCTCTGAGTCTCCAACCTTAGACTCTATTGCTATACCTGTGTCAGGTGAAGTACCTACAGTAACCATGGGCGATATCTGGCTGGCATCTAAGCAAATTTCTTTATCAAACTGCGCATCTGAATCTGAATTTAAGGCGATCCATTCTTCCTTTTTCGCTTGACTTAGTTCTATTTTGTCTTCCAAATAATCTAGGGTTATTTGATCTATACCCATCATGCCTCCTCTTGCTCCCATTTCAATACTCATATTGGCGATGGTCATTCTTTCCTCCATCGACATTTTAGATATAACGTCACCTGTGTATTCTACGAAATGACCAGTGGCTCCCTTGGCACCCAATTTAGAAATGATGTAAAGGATCACATCTTTTGCGGTCACCCCTTTTTGTAAATCGTTGGTGATTTCAATTTTCATCGTCCTCGGCTTGGACAATATCAGGCATTGAGAAGCCAGTACGGATTCTACTTGGGAGGTTCCTATTCCAAAGGCAATGCACCCAAAAGCACCATGGGTACTAGTATGACTATCTCCACACACGATGGTCATCCCAGGTTTTGTCATTCCCAATTCAGGTCCAATCACATGGACGATACCTTGATTCTTATGACCGATCTCAAAAAGCTCTATTCCAAAATTATGACAATTCTCTTTTAACGTTTCCACTTGTTGAGCGGACAAAGGATCTTTGATAGGTAAATGTTGATTTTTAGTAGGGACATTGTGATCTGTTGTTGCCAAAGTTTGTTTTGGCCTAAAGACCCTTAATCCTCTTTTCTTTAAACCATCAAATGCCTGAGGGCTGGTGACCTCGTGTATGAAGTGCTGATCAATATACAATACTGACATGTCATCAGATACATGCCTTACAATATGCTTATTCCATATTTTATCAAAAAGTGTCTTATTCATGCTGTTTCTTTTTGAAGGATGCTTGCTATGGTTTCATATGATACATTCTGTGTTCTATCAGCTATCTTTATAAATTTGCTGTACAACTTATCTATTCCCCCTTCTTCTAATTCATAACCCAATTTTTTGGTCACATATTGCAATGCTGCACGACCACTTCTTGCAGTTAAAATTATTTTCGATGAACCAGCACCTACATCCTCTGGGTCAATAATTTCATATGTCTCTCGATTTTTTAGTACCCCATCTTGATGAATACCTGATGAATGAGCAAAAGCATTGCTGCCCACGATGGCTTTATTGGGTTGGACAGGAATGCCAAAACATTCAGAAACCAAATTCGAAATGTTCACTAAATAGTTGCTGTTAATACTTGTGTGGTATCCGATTTGATGTTGTCTCATAATCATGACGACTTCCTCCAGCGAAGCGTTTCCAGCTCGTTCCCCTATACCGTTTATGGTGCATTCTACCTGAGTCACTCCATTTTCAATTCCTGCTAAAGAATTGGCAGTAGCTAGGCCGAGGTCATTATGGCAATGAGTTGAAACAGTCACATTGTGAATGCCTTCAACATTTTCCATTAAGAATTTTATTTTTTCTCCATATTGAGCTGGTAGACAATAGCCTGTGGTGTCAGGAATGTTTAAGACCGTTGCACCGGCCTTTATTACCTCTTCCATTACATGTGCTAGAAAGTGATTATCAGACCTACCTGCATCTTCTGCATAAAATTGGACATCTTCTACAAAGCTCTTTGCATACTTCACTGCACCGACTGCCCTTTCCACGATTTTTTCTCTAGTGGTATTGAATTTGTATTTTATGTGTGAGTCTGAAGTCCCAATGCCAGTATGAATTCTAGGTCTAGCGACGTCTTCTAATGCATCTGCCGCAATTTTTATATCCGATTCTACGGCTCGTGAAAGCGCACAAATTATCGTGTTTTTGATTTCCTTTCCAACCTTCTTAAATACTTCATAGTCATCAGGACTAGAACAAGGGAAGCCTAATTCTATAATATTCACTCCAAGACTTTCCAGTTCTTTGGCTATCAGGAATTTATCCTCAATATCCAATTTGCAACCTGGTGTCTGCTCTCCGTCTCTTAAGGTTGTATCGAAAATCTGAATTTGCTTACTCATAATTTATATTGAACTTGACTCAAATAAAATGTAAGTTTCATTGCCTTTCAGATCAAAAAATTATACTTTACGTATATCTAAATCCACATTTGTTTCATATATTGCTGTATTACAGTATGTTATAATTATTATTGGTGAATGTCTAATCAAGAAAATGATGATTCTTTATTGACTTTAATTCGATCTCTTACTAAATCGGAGAAGAGGTATTTGAAGTTATTCACCCAAAGGTCTGGCTTGAAAAAGGAAGCCCTTGGCTTTATTACTCTATTCGATGTAATTGATAAAACTCCTTCGATTGAGTATACTATAATAAGAAAACAGATGCCTGATATAAGTAAAAAGAAATTTTCTGATCTGAAAAGAAATCTGTATTCACAAATATTAATGGCACTTAGAGTTTACAACTCAAAGAAAGATGATCATTTGGTCTCTACAAAAATTGAAAATGCCAGAATACTTTACAAAAAAGGACTCATCAAGAATAGTTTAATCGAATTAGAAAAAGCAAAGGCGATTGCACTAAGGCGAAACAACTACATGAAAGCGCTAGAAGTCGTGCATTCAGTAAAAAAAATTGAATTGCGACACATCACCAGAAGTCATTTTGAAAGAGCTGCTGAACTAGAAAAAGAAGGAAAGCTATATAAAGAAATTGTAAGGTCAGAATCAGATTGGTTGGATTTTTCATTAAAAATATATGCCTACTATATTAAAAATGGTCATGTAAGAAATGACGATCAACTTAATGAAATCAATGTTCTTTTTAACTCCCAAAAACCTAAAGAAAATAAAAAGCGAACAAATAGTTTCTTTGAACAGCTCAATCAAATACAATCTTATACTTGGTATTATTTTGTGATTCAAAATTTTATCGCCGGATATAAAAATAATCGGAAATGGATTGAACTCTTTGATGAATATCCTAAATTCAAACAAAGGTATCCGCATACATACATAAGGGGCTATCACAATTGCTTATCTGTACTTTATAATTGTCTTGACTATAGGAGACACACCTACTATTTAAATGCAGCTGAAGATTACATTTCAAAAAATACATTTGATGATAATACAAACCAAAAAATATTTATCTATATCAATACAGCCAAATTAAACGAAATTGTATTGACCGGTACGTTTTCACAAAGTAAAAAGTACCTCGAGGAATTGGAGATGAAATTAAATCAGAGGAATTGGCACCTTGATGAATACCGGAATATGGTTTTTTGGTATAAAATGGCTTCCATTTATTTTACTATGGGGGATCATGATAATTGCCAAAGACTTTTAAACTTCATCATCAACCCAAATCAAAAATCACTGCGAGAAGACATACAATGTTTTGCGAGATTGCTCAATATCATCAATCATTATGAACAACAAAATTTTGAATTACTCTCCCATTTGATCGTATCTACTTATCGTTTCTTATTTAAAATGAAACACATAACTCAAATCCACAAGACGATCATTCAATTCTTGAAATCATCATTATACATGGAGCAAAAGGAATTAAAAAGTGCTTTTTTCGAGCTTCACAAGAAACTAACTGACTTAAGTAGAGACCCTTATGAGAAAAGGTCTTTTTTATATTTAGATTTTCTTTCTTGGCTAGAAAGTAAAATTAAAAATATCCCTGTTGAGGCCATCATTCATAGTAAAAGGCTTGATCAGAAGGTGGTTTGATCTATTGTAATCTAATTCTGATTATGGCTGCAAAGAGGTCAGGAGGCCTTTTGCTCATTATTAGTTGCCAAACAAATTCATTGAGAAGAAGGTCTCCTAACCTCTCGTCGTTTAAGTTAATATCTAGGTCCCTATTCCTAGCTTTAGAACTGTTCTGTTGAGGGTTAAAACCACCTTTTGTATAATTTGATTTTGAAGAAAATCTGTAAGAATAATTTGAGCATTTGCTGGTTGGATGTACTGATTTAAGGCTAGTGTGGTTTGTTATTGACCCTTGTGGCTATTATACAAAGCTTATAGAAAGAGTGAAATAAGTGTTATGACAACAGAGCAGTATTATAAAATAAAAACCAGAAGCTAATAAATAGCTATTACGATTATATCTGTTTTGTTCCTCACAGAGACGACGCGTATAATTACACGATAGCTATCATTTGTACCTATGTAATAAAACCATCTGCATAAAGAACTTATGGTATTCTTAAATTAATGTTAGCAATCACTTTGAAATGATCTTCACCATTTTATACGGCTTCTTTGTTTGCGAGTTATTTAAACGTGGCAGAAGTACAGAATTGAACAGATATAGATGGCATCTATAGTGCTGACCCATCAAAGGTTTCAGGAGCAATAAAGATCGAAAAGATGAATTATACTGAAGCTAATGAACTAGCTTGTTTCGGCATGAACCTTCTACATTCAGAAACCATACTACCGCTGATGAAATGAAATTATAAAGGACAGAAGGATCAAAATCAATATTATAGGTGTATGTGATTCTGAAAGGTATATTATAAAACGACAAGGGATAAATTCTGAATGGAAAGATAAGCTAGCAAATGGTTCCAAATTCAGTTCACTTTCAAAGCTTATAGAAACGATCTAAAAACTATACTTAAACAATATTGTGATTGTAGACAATTCAGCCTCTCAGGAAGTAAGTGACTTTTATTAATTGTTCATAGCTAACAATTTTGACATCGTAGCTTCTAATAAAACAAAGAATTCTGGAGCCATTTTGCAGTATGATAAATTACCAAAAATCATTACATCAAAAGGTAGAAAATTTAATTATGAAACAAATGTGGGTGCTGGTTTTACCCATTATTCATTTATTGAAAACGCTTTACAATTCAGCAGATATAATTTACAAGATTCTAGGTGTATTCAGCGGATCACTAAGTTATATATTTAATAACTTCTCATCCAGTGATAAAGAAATAAGCTATCACATTAAAAAAGCTATTGAACCGGGATATGCAGAACCTGATCCAAGAATAGATTTGACAGGAATAGATGTGGTAAAAACGTTAATCATTCTTGCAAGAGAGATTGGCTTGAAAGCGAGTCTTAATGATGCGGAGATAGATAATTTGATACCCCCAACATTACAAAATTTAGATTCGGTACAGTAATTTGAGTTAAAAGAAAAGGATTTAAATATCCATTATGCAACCATTAAAAAAGAGATTAAGGAGAATGAAGTGCTTGGATACATTGCTGAATTAGACATAAATCAAAAACTGCTTTCTGTGAAATTACTCGCCATAAATAAATCTGAACATATAGCACAAATAAAGAATGCTGACAATTACTTTGAAGTCTTTACTAAAAGTTATCAAAACCAACCTATCATTATCAAAGGTAAGGGTGCCGGTCCAGTTGTCACGGCTCGGGGTGTATATTCTGATGTTCTGAGATTAGTTTAAAAAGATTTATCTTTCACAATGAAATATAAGGATGGTATAACTTTAGAATTTGAGCAACAATTAGTTAACGAATTTGATCAGTATTATTCACTAGAAGTGAATTGATCGAATTACATGGAGAAACTCGACAATTAATATAATGGTCAATTTTATTTAGGGAAGGACATGAACATGATAGTTGTTCGTAGATGTTTTTCGATAATCAGAATTTCGGTGGGGTATTTGTTTCTGATATATTATATAACTTTGCAACATGAACTATAATCAATTAGCAAAACAATTAGATGAAGGGGCTAAAAAGGCTAAAGCGGTATCTCAATTGAGCCTTGAACACGAGATAAATTTAGCTCAAGCCTATGCAATTCAAAGCATTTCGTTAGGACGACGGTATTTGAGAGGAGAGCAATGGACGGGACTGAAATTAGGGTTTACTTCTAAAGCTAAAATGGAACAGATGGGCGTACACGACATGATATGGGGTCGTCTTACTGATCAAATGGAATATAAAAATGGAAGTACCTTACAAAAAGCAAAATTTATACACCCTCGAGCTGAACCAGAAATTGCATTCAAGATTGCTAAAGATATAGATCAAGTAATTACACATGATAACGCCTTAGAATACATCGAAAATGTAGCTGTTGCGATTGAAATTATAGACTCAAGATATCAAAATTTCAAGTTTTCTTTGGAGGATGTTATTGCAGATAATTGTTCTTCAGCAGGATATGTAATAGGGGATTGGTTGCCGCCTAATACCAAAATCCAAGATATCGAAATGAGCTTATTGATAAATGGTGCTGTAAGTCAAAAAGGAAATTCTAATGCCATATTAGGAAATCCAATGGAGTCATTTGTTGCCTCCGCAAGGTTGGCCTCTGAAAATGGAGAAAATCTTCCTAAGGATTCCATAATTCTAGCTGGAGCGGCGACTTCAGCCGTTTATATAGAAGAAGGACAGAAGATTGAGGCAAGTGCAGATGGCATGGGAAGTGTTTCGATTGGAGTGATTTAATAAGTAATTATAGATAGGTTTGATTTACCTTCCATATTTCAGGACTATATTTTGATAAATAGGCTGTTTGTATAAATATTTAATCTAATTAGTTTATGACTATTATCCCTAGATTCTATCTATATTTGAAATAGATATGAAGTCAGAGAAATATAGCACCATACACTACGAAAATTACTTGGGATTAGATAGAATCTTAAATGCTCAAGATCTTAGAAGTGATGACTTTGATGAACAACCAGCCCATGAGGAAATGTTGTTTATTATTGTCCATCAAACTTACGAGCTTTGGTTTAAGCAAATCAATCATGAACTTAAATCAGTCTTGGATTTGTTCCAAAAAGATAAAGTGGATGAGAAAAGTATTGGTGTATCAATCAATAGATTAGATAGGGTTACGGAAATTTTTAAATTATTGATTGAGCAAATTAGGATCATGGAAACCATGACTCCCCTAGATTTTTTAGATTTCAGAAATTACTTATTCCCTGCTTCTGGTTTTCAAAGTTATGGATTTCGGATGATAGAAAATTTGTTGGGCCTCAAAAACGACCAACGAATCACCTATAATGGATGTCCATATTCCAGTGTTTTTTCCGAAAAAGATAAGGAAGAGTTGGATAGAGTAGAAAAAGGTGGCTCCTTGTTTGATGCCATTGAATCTTGGTTAGAACGAACCCCCTTCCTAAGTATCGGAGATTTTAATTTTCTAGATCAGTATAAAGAGGCAGTTGATCGAATGATTGAAAAGGAAGCAACGGCCATTAAGGCTTCCACATTCTTGAGTGCATCAGAAATCGAACAACGTTTGAATATGTTGGGTAATACCGATACATATTTCCAAACCGTGTTAGATAAGGACTTTTACGATCAACAGAGAAAAGAAGGGAAACTTAGAATGAGTTATGAGTCTATGATGGCTACTTTATTGATAAATTTATATAGGGATGAGCCTTTATTTCATTTGCCATTTAGACTATTGACCTGTTTTGTAGAAATAGACGATGCGTTGACAACTTGGCGCTATAGACATGCGCAAATGGTACTAAGAATGTTAGGTAATAAAGTAGGAACAGGAGGTTCTTCAGGGCATGATTATTTATTAAGTACTGCAGAGAAACACCCTATATTTAAAGATTTACATAATATATCGACCTTGCTTATCCCTAGATCTGAATTACCAGAATTACCATTTGAGATTAAGAAGCAATTGAGTTTCCATTACTCTGTATCAAATTTATAGTTTGGAAAGAATACTCAATTATATAAATGGAAAGAAAATCGCCTCTACTTCTGGTGAATTTTTACCAGTTTATAATCCAGCAAATGGAAAGATATATAGCGAAGCTCCAGATTCCAATTCTGAGGACGTTTTGATGGCCATCGACGCCGCTCAACTTGCTTTTGAAAATTGGTCTGAAACGAGTATTGATTATAGAAGTCGCATCTTAGTGAAGATTGCAGATATAATAGAATCCAATATAGATTCCCTCGCAGAAGCTGAATCGAAAGATAATGGAAAACCAATTTGGCTAGCAAAGAAAGTAGACATTCCAAGGGCATCTGCAAACTTCAGATTTTTTGCTAACGCAATATCCCAGTTTGCTTCTGAATCTCATCAAATGGTGGACGCTATCAATTATACTTTACGCCAACCCATTGGGGTGGTGGGATGTATATCTCCATGGAATCTTCCTTTGTATTTATTTACTTGGAAAATTGCACCAGCGTTAGCAGCTGGAAATACGGTAATTGCTAAACCATCTGAGGTAACACCAATGACTGCTTTTCTTCTTTCTGAGATTTGCCAAAAAGCAGGATTGCCTGCAGGAGTTTTGAATATAATCCATGGCTATGGGCACAAAGTAGGAGCTACAATGACCGGTCATCCAAAGATCAAAGCGATATCTTTTACTGGTTCGACAAGAGTCGGTGGAGAGATTGCTAAAGTGGCAGCACCAATGTTCAAAAAGCTGTCTTTAGAAATGGGAGGAAAAAATCCGAACATCATTTTTGGTGATTGTGAATATAATAAAATGTTGTCTACAACTGTACGTTCTTCTTTTGCTAATCAAGGCCAAATTTGTCTTTGTGGATCTAGGCTATATATCGAGAGAAATATCTATGATACTTTCAAAAAAGATTTTGTAGAACTGGTGAAAAATTTAAAAGTAGGAGACCCTAAAAGTCCAGATACAAAAATTGGTGCCTTGGTGTCTAAGCTACATTTTGATAAAGTACTATCTTATATTGAAATAGCGAAAGAAGAAGGTGGTACAATATTGTGTGGAGGGGAAGTAGTCAAACCAAAGGGATTGGGGGAAGGATGGTACATACAGCCTACAGTGATCGAAGGATTGAGCAATGATTGTCGTACTAATCAAGAGGAAATTTTTGGCCCGGTTGTTAGCATTATGCCATTCGATAGTGAGAGTGAGGTGCTGCAATATGCCAATGATATTCCGTATGGATTATCTTGCACCTTATGGACTCAAGATTTAAGTCGTGCACATAGAATGGCTAAAAAAATAGAAGCAGGAATAGTATGGATTAATACTTGGCTTATGCGTGATCTAAGAACTCCTTTTGGAGGAATGAAAAATTCAGGGGTAGGAAGAGAAGGAGGTTTTGAAGCATTGAGATTTTTTACTGAGCCGAAGAATGTATGCATTGATTTTAGTTGATAGTCAATAGTTGTCAGTTGTTAGTTGTCAGTTGACAATCAACAACAAAAAACAAACAACAAACAGCAAACAGGAAACAGGAAACACAAAACAAATTATATAATCATAAAGAAATTATCATGTCAAAATTATTTCCGGTAATTAATTTTAAAGAGTGGATAGAAGATCATCGGCATCTATTAAAACCGCCTGTTGGGAATAAGTGTGTATGGGATGGTGGAGATTACATTGTTATGGTAGTCGGGGGTCCGAATGCACGCAAAGATTATCACTTGAATCAAACACCAGAATTTTTCTATCAGGTTGAAGGTGATATAGTGCTGAAAGTCATTGATGAAGGAGTGCCTAAGGATATTCATATCAAAGAAGGAGACATATATCTCTTACCAGCAAATATCCCTCATTCCCCTCAACGACCGCCAAATACAATCGGACTTGTCATTGAGCAGAAAAGGGATGAGAATATGGAAGATGGGTTGGCTTGGTTTTGTGAATCATGTCATACGGAATTATATAGAGTACCGTTTATGTTAGATAATATCGAAACAGATATGCCGATCATATTTGATAAGTATTATACAAATGAAAAACTTAGAACCTGTAACAAATGTGGAGCCAAAATGGAACCACCAATAGCTAAAAAAGCAGTATAATTTTTGAGAGACTATATCAAAATAAACGCACACGGCCATTTGTTGCCTTATCCGGATCAAATTCCTTCCTTCATGAAGGACAAAGAAGTTTTTTGGATTGATAAGAAAGGGCGATACATGAAGCAAAAAGGTTGGAAGCGTCCCATTACAGATGCGAGTTTCTTTCTAAATGAGAAATTAGAATGGATGGAGAGAAATGAGATAGATCATGAAGTTATCTTGAATCTGTCTCAATTGTATTGTAATGGAATGAAACGAAAACTTTGTAAAAAAGTTATACAATTCCAGAACGATTTTAATGCTTTAACTCAAGCCAATAATCCAAAAAAAATTACTTCCGGCTTCGTCGTACAAGCGGCTCACATGAAAGATGCACTGAAAGAAATTGAACGATGTGTGCATCAATTGAATCTTCGATTACTGTGTCTTCCGACACACTTTCAAACTAAGAAAGGCGTTTGGAGATCGATTGCACACAAAGACGTAGAACCGATATTTGAGTTGGCTAATGAACTAAAATTGGCAGTAGAAATACATCCTTATGATGCCCCCAAAATGATCCAATTGGAGGATGAATATTGGCGGTTTCATTTAGTGTGGATGTGTGCACAGACAGCGGATGCTTATCATATGTTTACTCTTTTAGGTTATCATAACAAGTATCCTAATATGAGAACTTGTTTTGCCCATGGTAACCAATTTGGACAGATAAATATTGGCCGAAGAATGCAAGGTTTTCTTGGTAGGCCTGACTTGTTTAAAGGAGCTAAAAATCCGAGGAATGCGTTGGGAGCTAAGAATATTTATTTTGATACTTTAGTGCATGATGTCGATTCCTTGGCCTTGTTAGTAAAACGCAGTGGGGTATCCCAAATTCTTGCAGGTTTGGATGATCCATACCCGTTAGGTGAGATGGAGTCGGTGCCGAATTCTTATCCTGGATTAGTGATTGATTGTGGTGTGGATAACAATGTGATTACAGATGAAGACAGAAAATACATTTGGGGTAGAAATGTTTTATCTTGGTTAGGTAAAGAGAAAATATAAGGTTTACCTAGCTGATATTCTTTTAATTTATTACATCTATTTATATTGAAAATACCAACTAAACCGACATACCAAAACATTTTGAGTTTTGCTCAATCTTTAGATCAAGAAGACCCTTTACGATCTTACCGAAATGAATTTTATATTCCAACTCAAAAGGATGGCAACTCACATATATATTTATGCGGTAATTCTCTTGGACTTCAACCAAAGTCTACCCAAGAGGCCTTAATGCAGGAATTGAAAGATTGGAAAAATTATGGCGTCGAAGGACATTTTAATGCAAAGAATCCTTGGATGCCATACCATGAGTTTTTGACGAATGCAATGTCGGAAGTGGTAGGAGCGAAGCCTATTGAAACGGTCGTGATGAATACCTTAACTGTAAACTTGCATTTGATGATGGTTTCGTTTTATAGACCGACAAAAGATCGCTTTAAAATTATCATTGAGGCAGATGCATTTCCTTCAGATAAGTATGCGGTAGAATCTCAAATTAGACATCATGGCTACGATACTCAAGAAGCTTTAATACAATTGAAGCCACGATTTGGTGAAGAATTAGTGCACATTGAGGACATCGAAAACGTATTAGAAAGAGAAGGAGATTCTGTAGCACTTATTATAATTGGAAATACAAATTACTATACGGGGCAGTTTTTTGATATGAAGCGCATAACTGCATTGGGTCATAAGTATGGTTGTAAAGTAGGGTTTGATTGTGCTCACGGGGCAGGTAATGTAGAATTAAATCTACATGATACAGGAGTAGATTTTGCTGTTTGGTGTAGTTATAAATATCTGAATTCTGGTCCAGGTAGTTTAGGTGGATGCTTTGTACACGAACGATATGCTAATGATAAAAAACTTAATCGCTTTGCTGGATGGTGGGGACATAATAAGGATACTAGATTTGGAATGCGGGATGATTTTGATCCTATTCCAGGGGTAGAATCATGGCAATTAAGTAACCCTCCTATTTTGTCTATGGCTGCCATTTGGTCCTCCCTTAAGATTTTTCAAAAAGCGGGTATGTCAAATTTGAGGAAAAAGGCAATCACTCTTACTGGATATCTAGAGTATCTCGTAGATCAAATCGAAGATCCAAGAATAGAAATTATAACACCTCGCGAACCTGAAAAACGAGGAAGTCAATTGTCCATTCAAGTCAAAAAAGCAGAGAAAACATTGTATGATAAAATTGTTGAAAAGGGTGTGATTGCCGATTGGCGAGAGCCAGATGTAATACGTGTAGCGCCTGTTCCTTTATATAATTCTTATGAAGATGTATATCACTTTTCTCAAATTTTAAAAGAAGCATTAGGGCATGGGTAATCGAATAACTATAGTCGGTGCAGGTTTGTGTGGTTCTCTGTTAGCATTGGCGATGGGTCGAAGAGGATATAATGTTGAGCTTTACGAGAAACGATCCGATATGCGTAAAGCATCATTGGAATCTGGTAGATCTATAAATTTAGCATTGTCTAGTAGAGGATTACAGGCGTTGAAAATGGTAGGAATGCAAGACAAAATCTTGGATTCTTGTATTCCGATGAAAGGTCGGATGTTGCATTTAGAGGATGGTACTAATAAATTATCTCCGTATAGTGGGCGATCTGAAGACTATATAAATTCTATTTCTAGATCAGATCTAAACATTGCATTGTTGAATGAAATAGAATCTTTGGACAATGTTTCAGTTCACTTTGATATAGCTTGTGAGTCTGTAAATATGGATGATGCAAGTTGTGTTTTCCTAAATAATTTGACAGACGAAAAAATTAAAGTAGAAGGTGATGTAGTGATTGGTACAGATGGTGCTGGGTCAGTAATTCGAAGATCGATGATTTCATTATATCCATCTTTATTCGATTGTTCTCAAGATTTTTTAGATTATGGATATAAGGAATTAAGCATCGCCCCTAAGGAGGACGGTGGTTTTAGAATTGATAATAATGCACTACACATCTGGCCAAGGAATGAGTATATGACCATTGCTCTGCCAAACTTAGATGGAAGTTTTACGGTCACCATGTTTCATCCACATGATGCGGGAGAATGGAGTTTTGAACGGTTAAATGATCCTGAAATTCGAAAGTCGTTTTTTGAAGAATATTATAAGGAATTAGTTGCTTTGATGCCTGACTTTGTAGAGCAATATGATCAAAATCCTGTGGGTAGATTAGGCACTATAAAATGTGATCCTTGGCAATTAAATGGTAAGATATTGATTATGGGTGATGCTGCTCATGCAATCGTTCCATTTTATGGTCAAGGCATGAATGCTTCCTTTGAAGATGTATATGTATTTGATAAAGTATTAGAGAAAGTTGGGGGTAATTGGGAAAATGTTTTTGTAGAATTTCAAAAGCAGAGAACTCAGAATGCAAATGCCATTGCGGATTTAGCCTTGGATAATTTTCATGAGATGCGGGATGGTGTAATAAATCCTAACTTTATAAAAAAGCGCCAGTGGGAAATGAAACTAGAAGAGATAGTACCAAACTACTATTCAAAGTATTCCATGGTTACATTCAGACCTGATTTAAGTTATAGTGATGCAATGGAGTTAGGGAGAGAACAAGATCGGCGATTGCTGAAATTGATAGATGAGGGTACGATAGATTCTATGTCGTTGAAGGAAATTGCTAAAGCTGTACAGCCATCTTGATAAATTGCTATTGAAATTTATAATTCTCATTTCAGGACAAGACATCATAACAACTTGACTATAACGATGATTATAGGCGTCGTCTTTGTGGAGGGCGAGCATATGTGATTGTCCCATACAGGTTATGTGAATTCTTTTTGATTATCTAAACTAGAAAGATCGAAGTTGCAAGACGCCACAAACGAGGAAAATACAGAAATAAGTAAAATGAGATTTACAGTTCTATGTTTTCGAATAATGGAGATGTTGAGTAGAATAGTAGACGTACAAATTGTAATTTGAGTTTGGATTGATACACATGCTGAGTTGTTATTCTCATACCCATTACAAATGGAGAAGTAGATCATGTAAAATACACCTTTTTTGCTTGATCAGTTCTTTACTCATTGAGCGTCCACAAGACACCATCAAATCCTACAAGACCTACAAAACCACTCCCGATACTGAAATAAAATCCTCCTTCATCTGTCGAGTAGTGTAAGATATATTCAAAGGTTTTACCATGGCCCTGCCATTCATCTAGCTTGGCGAAGCTAGGTATTTCACTCTATAGAATATTCCTTTCTTCGATTATATGATAAAATTCCTGAGCTCCGCCAAAATTGCCTTCATCACTAGAATTATAATATAATTCCAATGTCGTAGGGATTTCTTGATCTGGAATACTTAATTGCCCCCATGCCAATCTCCGTAATGAAAAGCTGGTCTCATTGATAGTTTTACCGCTTGCATTGTTGAGAAAATATATCAAGTGAGGGACTACAACACCATTATCCTCAAAGCACTCTACAGTACCGTCTTGTGTATTATTTGTGTCAATTACTTCACCATGCAACTGATCTTCAATTTCCGATTTATGTACAGTAAAGACACGGGTATCCCCATTTCCATCCTGAAAAGTCACCTCATCTCCATGATCGTGTACGATATTATCCTTGAAATACTTTAGTTGAGAAAGTTCACCTATTCTGATATCCTCACAATCTTCACATGCAGCTAAGAATATTAAAACAAGAAAGTAAATATTAATTAATCTCAATATGTTTTTTTAATTTTATATCTATCTTCTT
>Ga0079202_10000037_pt1 | contig 24713 bp, 23 predicted proteins | sample PorBlaBluebeHill_FD_68601 | JGI IMG/M metagenome (GOLD analysis project Ga0079202, IMG submission 68601) | Marine algae microbial communities from Blueberry Hill - Blueberry Hill, Maine | ecosystem: Host-associated > Algae > Red algae > Blade | place: USA: Blueberry Hill, Maine
TGGGATGGTACTTTGTATTTCACGGAGGGCTATCTCAAGGCATTAAAAGCAGACTTTCACGGTTTGCCAATTATTGGACTAAGCTCCATTTCTCACTATCGAACAACAGAAGGTGATAAGCAAATACCTTACCCTGAAGTTCAGAAGTTGATTGAGCAATTGAAACCAAAACGCCTTGTACTTCTGCACGATGCCGATGTGTTTGATCTCAAATACAAATCACCGATCGAACACGATTTCGCAAAGTCAGATATGGCGAAAAGATTGCACAGCTTCGCTGGTTCTGTCAATGGTTTTCGAGATACTTACAAAGGGCTTTGCAAAGACATCTGGTATGGACACATCCATGAGCGACACAACGAAGAATACAAGAAAGGATTGGATGCGAAGGGACTCGATGATTTACTGGTCAAGTTCAAGGGCAACGAGAAAGTAATTCTCGACGACCTGAGAAACTATGATGGAAATCAAAAGCACTTCCAAATATCCAAACTGGGAAAAAAGAACGAAGTACGAGATTACTTTTTTCTTTCCGATAAGCGCGATTTCTACAAGAAGTTCAAGTCCATAATTACAGACAAACCTTTCATTTGGAATAGAGGTTTGTACCAGGCGAAATACGATGATGAGAATCGTTTGATTATTGAGCAGGAAGCCAGCAAGGAAACCACCTATTTCATTTGTGTTGGCAACGAATTTTATGAGAAAGTGGAAGTGCCGAAATATGCCGGCACCGTAGAAGGTGAAGCTCGTTTTACCATGGTGGAAGGTTTGGATGTTCGAAAGCCGGCAATCATTAAGGCTCGCTATCCGTACCTGACAAAATCCATCATTCAGGACATTGCCAAGAACTACTATGTTTCATTCACAAATTTTCCCGCTCATGGCGATCGTTACCAGCAAATAGTTGGGCGTTCTTACAATTTGTACAAGAAGCTGAGCCACAAGAAAGGGCCATTCGAGTTGACAGAAAATTACCAATACGCAGATCTCGAACCAGTGAAGCATTCTCTTCACTTACTACAACGAATTTTTGGACAGCATAAAAAGAAAGGTGAGCTAGGAGATCCCTTGGAGCTGGCACTTGATTACGTTTCGATAATGTACAAGCATCCGACAAGGAAGCTTCCAATTGTTTGCTTGATTTCAGAAGACAACAAGACTGGTAAATCAACCTTCATGGATTGGCTGTTGGCCATCTTCCAGATGAACGGACAATATGGAACCAGTGACAGTTTCAAAGAAAAATTCAATTACGACTGGATCAACTGCAATCTGATTGTAATTGATGAGGCCATCATTGATAAGAACGAAGCGATGCAGAAGCTCAAGATGCTTTCCACGGCCAAGCAGATCCGATATGAGATTAAGAACGGAGCCAGTGGAAACATCGATGTGCATTTCAAATTCATCTTTGCCAGCAACTCCTACAACTTCATGAAGATCGAGCAGCAAGAAACTCGCTTCTGGCCGTTGATTGTTCCACCATTGAAAGCTGCCGACAGAGATTCAGAGTTTTCTTCAAAGTTGATCGACGAGATTCCGGCGTTCATCCATTTGATGGAGAGTCGCCCAATACTTCATCCTGACGTGGATAGAATGTGGTTTGCAGAGAAGTACCTGCAGAGCGAATTACTGCAAAGAATCAAGCAACAATCAAAGTCATGGGATCAGCAGCTCTTGGAGGATATTATTGTCCGGGCTTTTGAACAGCAAGAAAAGTGGGACGAATTCAAAGTCACAAAATCAGTACTGTTCAAGTTGATGGACATATGGGGCGGCGATCACAATTTCGATAAGAAGAAACTGAATTACCTCCTGCAGACCCATATGGGATTGAAAGAGGAGATGTGTCGAGCGCAGCCTTTGCAATATGATAGCAACGACGAAGAAGGCCTGTTCTCTGTTGGAGAAACTAAGCCAGGGCGGTTTTACACCTTCAATAGGTCTGATTATTCCAATCAAATCCAAAAGTCGGAAAAAATCAAAGAAACCGAAGAGGAAGAAGACTTACCGTTTTGATTTTCAAAAATAATCCTGTTACACCGTTACAATCCATAATTAAATGATAATCAACAAACTAAGCGGTTACATCTAGTTACATCCTGTTACAATCTGTTACATCAATATTAATTGTAACAAAATGAAACAGAAAGTAACAGAAATGTAACAGAGCTAATCTCCTTTCAATCAGAACGTTAAGTCGAAAAAAGGCAGTGTAACGGTGTAACAGGAATTTCGGAAAATTCCTGAGAGAAAAAGAAAACAGTCGAAAACCACCAATTAATTATGAGTAGAAAATCTAAGAAAGTCGAGAATGATCCATTCAAAAACGCATCTGATGAAAGCTAAGACCAAAACCAAAACAGAATACCGACTCGCCACAATGGCCGACTTATTCGACATCGAAGGAAAGCCACGCATCGGCATTCAATTCTACCGATCGAACAATGGAAAGATGACTGATTTAAAGGCGTTCACGCTTACCTACGATTTAGAACCAGAGAGCATCAAGCCATTGATCGAAGCCAGAAAAGTTTTCACCGAAATGGTTTGGAAAAAGCAAGGCTATCAATGGACGGCCAATGCCGATGATTTAGTAAGCAAGTCAGCGGGTTATTCAAAGGCTGACCGCTTAGATCCATGGGGGCGCCAAATCAATGTGAGGAGCATGGAAAAACACGTCGCTGGTGAATACTGTGAGTTTATCGTAAAGATTCCCACAAACTCTGGACCTCTCACGAAAGCGGTGCTGAAAGTTTTACTCAATTCAAATAGAAAGTAATGCGAGATCTTTTCGGAAATGATACACCCTACGATACACCTCAAGCAAAGAGAAACAGACTAAGAAATAAGGATGGTTCCTATAAGGAGAATCCAATGATCGCTTTACATGGTATCGGACCAGAAATTCGATGCAAGAACTGTGAGCACATTGTACGCAAGGTATATGCAAAAGTTTATTACAAATGCGGCCTTCGAGCAGGCGTAGACAAATCTTCACCTGTAAGTGATCACAGAGCCAACTGGAAAGCCTGTGGAAAATTCCTTCAGAAAAACCCTATGTAAAATGACTGAGACATTCGCAATAAAATCGTTCTACGAGTTTAGCCGGATTCGATTTGCTGAACGACAAGACACATCGCTCAATTATCCTGAGTGGTACGAATACAACCAACACCGCCTCGCTGAGGAGTGGGCTAAAATTCAAGAAAAGAAAACCCTATTAAATGTCAACTAAGAATTCATACTTAACCGTAACTGATCAATTTTGTGGAGCTGGTGGAAGTAGCTCGGGCGCAAAGAAAGCTGGAGCTGAAGTGAAAATGGCGCTCAATCATTGGGATTTAGCAATTGAGACGCACAACACGAACCATCCTGAAGTTGATCACGATTGCACAGATATTCAAGCATGCGATCCACGCCGTTATCCATCAACTAATATTCTGATTACTTCGCCAGAGTGTACGAACCATTCTTTGGCAAAAGGAAAGAAGCGAAAGAACTTAAATCAAACTGATTTATTCGACAGCATTTCAGACATGCCAGCCGAACGATCTCGGGCAACGATGTGGGACGTGGTTCGATTTTCGGAATATCACAATTACGATTGCATCGTTGTTGAGAATGTAGTCGATGCTCGCCGTTGGTCTCTTTTTGAGTCATGGTTGAAAGCAATGCATGCACTTGGTTACAAGCACAAATGTTGCTATCTGAATAGTATGCTTTTCAAGCCATGCCCGCAGTCGAGAGATCGAATGTACGTTGTGTTTTGGAAGAAGGGAAACAAGTCTCCCGATTTAGATTTTCGACCAATTGCACCCTGTCCAACTTGTGGAGATAAAGAAGCTGTTCAGGTTTGGAAGAATTCACAGAAGAAATTCGGGAAACACAAATTCCAATACATCTACAAGTGCAGTGGGTGCTCAGCTCAGGTGAAGCCATATTATTACGCTGCATTTAATTGCATCAATTGGTCTCATAAAATTCAGCGAATTGGTGACAGAAAGAAGGCGCTTTCCCCAAAGACCATTGCAAGAATTCAGCACGGCATTGACAATTATTATCTACCATCAATCGTAACAAGTCGTTACACAACTGGAGTGGGTTGTCGAGTTCGGTCATCTGCTGACTATATGGCTACTCAACCAGGCGATGCGAGTCATTCTTTGATGATACCAATGCTTACCTCTAGCGAGTGGAGCAGTAGTGATAAAAATCGCCCGCTAGATCAAGAGATGTGGACACATACCACCCGACAAACCAATGGAATATTTATGCCGCCTCCTTTCATCGTAGAGAATAGAGGAACCTTGAATTCTCGTGAGATAAGTTCACACTTAACAACGGCAACCACTGTTGACAATCATGGTCTTTTGGTTGCTCCTTTTATTGTAGAAAATAACGGCACTTCAAAATCAAGACCAATCCTACAAGCTCTTTCAACAGCTACAGGAGCAACTACACATGGAGTGATAATTCCAGAAAAGTGGAATGCATTTCTCCAGTACTATTATTCATCTGGAGCAACCACCACAGGAATGACAGATCAGATCAACACGATGACAACAAATGATCGTGCTTATCTGGTAGAGCCTTCTGTGAACGTGGACGATTGCTTTTATCGAATGCTTAAGCCCGATGAAATTCAATCGGCCATGGCTTTCGATAATGACTACATCGTTCTAGGGAACAGCCGTCAGAAAACAAAGCAGCTTGGTAATGCTGTAACTCCCCCAGTAATGGAGTGGTTAATTGATCGTGTAATGAAATCACTTGAACGATGAAAGAGATATTCAAGCAATCAATGATTTCAGCGAGGTTCATTGTTTACGGCGGCAATTACTATTTCGAGAACTCGGCAGCCCGTGAAGATTGCGTTATTGAGATAGCGACCAAGTGTGTCATGAATTACCACAAGTTCGATCAGAGTCGCAACTTTAAAACTTGGTCAACTCGAATTGCCAGAAATTACATGATCGATAGATTCAGGCAAACCACGATAGAGGTTAAGTTTCAAAAATGCAAGATGGTTGATTTTGCTGGTGATGATCCATATCAACAATACGAGATCAAAGAAAAGCGAGAGTTCCAAGCTGTATTTATCAATAAAGTGGTGAGTAAGTTGAGGCCACACATGCAGCCAGTCATCATGAATTGGTTTTTGAATGAGCTCAATTCTACTGAACTGGCAAAGGAGGTAGGAATAAAACCAACTAGCGTACGTGCTCGAATTCAAAGAGCCCGTTGGGCCTTCGATAGAGAAGCGAAAAAGATGATCAAATGATCAAAGTTTGCTTACATCTTAATTGCGGAACGGTCTACCATCACTGCAAAAAGGAGAATACTAGATGTTTGAATTGCGGAACAATCATGGTCACAATCAATCAGAAGACTTATCGAAAGAAATTCGCCAATGATTACTGGCAATTTTGTTACCAGAAGAATGAAATTTTCAGACCAGAAACTCCAGTTCAATTGGAGTTAGATATATAATACCTTTCGACTCAAAAGAAATGCCCGAGCTGATGATTCAACTCGGGCATTTTATTTCTGGAATACCATCATGGATTGGCACTAAGTATTCCTTCCAGCGTCCGTGACTTCCAATCTCCACGGACATCATAGGTTTGTAAGTTTGTAATACTAAGATAGGTTAATCTGTTGAAACCAAAGTTCCCATCAAGTGGAAACCAGTGTCCAAGATAAACTCCTTGAACTTCTGGAGCAGCGCCTCGCTTGCTTCATGGTCAATAAACCAGTGGATGCCTTCGTAAATTCTAGCGAGTCCTGGCTCTTCAGTCAAGTCTATCCAATCTTTCGTTAATTCAAAGCCCAACTCTTCAGCAATCGTTTCCCCAGCAACGCGGCAAGCCTTCGCTACCATGCTGTGGCCACTTCCCAAACTTCCATGTGCTGGATGTGGAATGCGCGAGATCGTTTTTGTTTTTCCAGACAAACGCTCCCATTGGGAAATACGAGGAACGTCCAAGGTGTGTTTCTGCAACATGACAACTTCCAACGCTGTGATGGCAGTCGTTACAAAGGGACCCACATACTTCGCTTGTTGAGCGAAATTCAACCCGTGCTCAGTCACGAATGTTCTCCACAGGAAATTGATCGTGTCGAGCGGTTCGTCACAACACATGAGCGCACCCACAAAATCCATGTGGTCTGGATCGGTGATTGTTTTCTTTCGATCCTTCTCGCCTTCGAGCTGGTGCTCCATCGTCGAGCTTTCCCATTTCTTAATGGTAAGACTCGTGCTGTTGTTCGTAGCAAACTTTCGCCACAACGGAGAGCACGTTCGAGATTTGTCGTCCTGGTAATCCTTTACCTTTTCGTACTCCACTTCAAAGGTGGTATCAAGAGATTCAACGTACGCCAACGAATATTCTTGAATCATTTTAACGATCGCAGGATCCCAGTTTTTACCGGCATCAGGCCACACACGATTTCCCCGTGGAGCAATTCTTTGGTAGTCCATAATGTTGTATTTTTAGTACTCAAAAATCACGTGTTTTTTAGGATAAAAGAAGGACAAGAAAATGCCGAGAACTAAGTTGGACTTAACCCACGAATTTGCATTGCAGGTATCACCAGTGGTAAAAAAATACATACAAAAAGAACCGGGCTTTAATTTCTGTGAAATAAGATATGGCACCGTCCTTTTCGATGCAATGCCTTTCGCATTTCTGAAGGAAGAAACCGACGAACGTTTCAAGAATAAATCAACAGTGATACTGGTTAGAGTGACCCAACAGCATTGGCTGAAGCTGAAGTATTATACACGAATTGAAAATCGACTATCAAGTATGCTTTCTGAAATGTGGAAGCAAACATTTGTTGTCAGTGTTCGCCTCAATATGCGACGTGGTATGAATTTAAAAAAATCGATTCTTGACGTATTGGATTACTACGAATTAACTCCGAAGGAATATTCATTCGAAGCTGCGACAAAAACATGGCAACGCGCCAACGGACAGGAAACTCCAGCAACGCAATAGATGTCCTTTTAGTCGTCACTATCCACGGTTATTATTGTGATCTCAAGCAATCGCTTAATTGATCATTTTAATACCTGGTACTTTGAAAAAATTACTCCTCTTATTTCTTTTCTCGTTTGCAATTTCAGTTTTCGGCCAATCGCCAAAATATTGGATGCACGATTGTGGCGGTTGCGGTGAATCCGCTTGCGCTGAAATTGAATGCGGCCTTGACTGGGCCGACGACTGCGGCAATGCCGGTGACGGTGTGGGAATTGTAGATGTGCCCGGCGGCGTTTGTTCGCCCCTCACATTTACCGACTCCGCAGTTTTGCCCGAAGGCACAAAATTCGTTAATACCAGTGTCACTGTTTACGATGGGATGACCTCGCACGAAGTGCTCATTGAAGAAGCTGGTGGCGAAGTTGCGGTGTTGGATGGAGATGGTGGATTGAATTTCGAAGGTCCAATTACCGTCGAATACACGATTACCACTAGCGATTGCCTGGGGAAAACCTGTCTTTTTGCATTAACACCAGGCGAAGCCAATTGTGTAGACGACGAGGACTGTGAACCAGGTTACGAATGCAGCGAAAGTGGTGGGTGTGTTGAAATACCGGTAGCCAATTTGACGGCCAATAAAACCGCAAGTGTTGAGAAATTTGTGGTAGGTGAACCCTTTGATTACACGATTGAGGTCTGCAATGATGGTTTACTGGCTGCGGAAAATGTAATCGTTGTCGATGTGGTCGGAGCTCCTGCAGTTGTTGGTGAGACCATTACAAGTTTTGGCGAATTTACGGAAGGTGCTTGGACGGTTGGAACATTAGAACCTGGTGCTTGCGAGACACTTGTAATTACAGTAACCATCGATGAAGAAATTGACTTCACCAACACGGCAACAGCAACGGCTGATAATGCGGAAGAAGTAGAATCTATAATTATTGTTTCTGCTGAGCCTTGTGATAACACTTTTTGTATTCTCACTTTTGACAACGACAGGTTTGGGAAAGATTTCGGATCAGGAACTTTTACAGGATTAGAAAAACCCATAGTTGGTGGTGTGAGCTCGGTTACAAATCCAGGCAATGATTGGTGGTATGGCATTGCCATTAAGCCAGTAACAATTTCTTTAGCTGATGTGGTTGGAATCGATGGACTTGAAGATTGTTCGTACGATTACGAATTTTCAGGATCCTTTGCTGATTGGCACAATTTGGCCGGAGATGTTTTTTCTGACTTGGGTTTCTCTGCTGGATGGTCTACAGGAGTTTCACCGCATTTAGGTGCGGCTGATGCCAATAAAACGTATGTCTATACTTATCCTTTTAATTGCGAGGACTGCACCGATGACCCAATTGAGTTAGTGTTTAATGTTCTTGAAGTTGCAAAGACCGGCGAACCGCCAAGTGTTCTACCCGCTTCATTTACCATAAAAATTCGTAGACATCAATTTGAGCAATGTGCTGAATCGCCCGAGGCTACAGGAATTAAAAAAGGTTGTTCAACAATAGATCCCTGCGCAACAATCAAATGCTTACCGCCTCAAATATGCGTGAATGGTGAATGTGTCGATGAATGCGACCCCTGTGCCCTCACAGTACTAGATCACCTCAATGGTAATGCTCCAGTTAAAGCAGGGGAGAATGGATATCCATTAGATTGCGCTGGTGAATATTATTTCCAGCTAGGTGCAGCTTGCAGTGAAACCACCCCGATCACCTCGGCAATATTAAATTTGAACGGTACAGCAACACCGCTGAATATAGGAACCAACGGTTGGGCAATACTTGCGCCTAATACCACTACTGAAAGTGGAGATGGAAGCATTTCTATCTCTGCTGAGGGGTGTGATGCAATTAAGGTGGGTGCTGATATTAGCTGTTCGGGACCTAGTGGTTGGCAAGATGTAGGCGATGATGGAAGTGGTGGGCGGATATTCAATTTTATTGGTACAGACCCATGTATAAGCACCGCTTGCCCTGCATTTTTGGGTTCATATCACATTGTATTCACAAACTTAGGATCAGAAGTTAGTGCGTACAATATAGGATCAGATTTAACTGGAAACTATTGTGTTAATGGTTTCAGTGTTCCTTCATCAGCAATTCCTGCTGAATATGACAATGTATCTGTTCTATGTAGGCAACCGTAAATTGATACTTACTAGTTTTTTGGGGATTGTAAAAAATACAATGAGTAAGATAATAATTACAAATGCCCAAGGGCAGCAAGTAGAAGTCGAAGAGGGCAAGTAATCATGAAGAAAAAACACTACAGATCAATCCCGCATAAGCTTGCGTTGGCAAACGTCGACCACGAGGAAGGCGTTTTGCGAGACGTGGAAATTATCCGTGTGGGTGAAGCACTCGGCCATGGTCACAGCTTCGATCAAGAAGCGATTCAGTCCATTGTTGAGCTGGGAAGTAAGCAGTCGAAACGAAAAGACGGAGGAGTCAAAGCAAGATTTGGTCACCCGAATATGTCCGATACAACACTCGGTACTTACGTGGGGCGCTTCCGAAATTTCCGAGAAGATGGCAAACGCGCTATCGCAGATCTACACCTCTGTGATACTTGCAAATCATCACCCAAAGGCGACTTGCACCAGTACATTCTGGAGATGGCCGAAACCAATCCAGACATGTTCGGAAACTCGGTAGTAATTCGACCAGGGCGACTGTACAAACGAAATAAAAAAGGCAAAGTATTGCGCTCCGATTTTGAAAGTCGATCAGAGTACGAGGAAGTAAAAGGCGATGAATATTTGGAGATCGAGGAGCTGCTGGCTTCCGATTTGGTGGACAGCCCAGCCGCCGCTGACAATTTATTCTCAGCCCGATTCAACGACGATAAATTAGCGGTGAAAATCACTCAGCTTTTCGACGCAAACCCGGGCATTTTTGAAGAACTACAAAAGCATTTTGGCGAAGTAGAAGAGCTTCAACCATTTCTAAACAGATACAACGATTACTCAAATCAAAGAAATAGCGACATGAGTTTGAAAGAAAAATACGATGCGTTGGCCGCAAAGTTTGATGCCTTCGTTCAAGGTAAGGATACCACGGAAACACGAGATCCCGAACCACAGCCGGAAGGAGATGAGGATTTGCAAAGTCGATACGACCAATTGGTCAAAGACAATGCTGCGCTCCAATCGAATTTCGATGCTTTGAAAGCCGAAGGAGTAGATCAGGTTGCCAAATTTGAAACGCTCTCCAAGAGAGTCGATGAGTTGACGAAAGCACCGGCTTACAAGCATTCATCCAAAACACCAGCGGGTAATTTGGAAACGAACACCGATGGCGAAGAGGCCAAGGACTACAGCTCAATGAATGCTGTGGAGTTGCAAGCCAAAGCTTTACAAAAAGCAGCCAACGGCTAGTACTAATTGCGGCCCACACAGCCGAAGATTTTGATCGCAGGATGCCATTGCATAAAATCAAAATCGAACAACGTGTCAACAACAGCACATAACGCATTCGGTAACCCGATTACGGACAATATCATTCAGGACATTCTAGAACAGGCCGCGGCTTGTGTACATGTTCGCGGCCCGCAGATGGTCGTTAAATGCCGGCTTGCATCGGAGTTCATGAAGTACTCGACGCCTTACCCGGACGTAAAGCGCTTCGTGGAAATGTCGGAGCTCAAGATTGGATTCATCTTGCAGAAATTCGTCAAGGATTTCACGCCGATGGGTGACATCGACATCTGCTTCAACCGCATCGAAGTATGCAAGTTGAAAGGTGATTGGCAGTTTTGCCCATCGGAAGAAGAGCAGAACAAGTACTTGGCTCAGTTTTACAAGCCAGGCACCGACAGCTACGACTTCGGTTGGGGGCAATTCGTCTTGGATGAGTTCATCCGCAAGATGGAGGAAGATGAGAATTACGCTTCGGCTTTCTTCTCAGTACACGATGATGCATCGGCTACCGCTGCTGGTCCTCGCTCACCGTTTAGTACTTACAACGGTTGGTACGCGCAAATCCATTTGGCTATTGCAGACGACAAAATCACGCCGCTTCCAACGGGAGAAAATACCCTCGAAAACATTTGGGAGAACCTTTATGCCATGGCCGATTCGGTACATGCATGCATGAAAGGTCAGCCGATGAAGTTGTGGTTGACTTGCCGCGATTACCAGCTTGCTTACCGAGCTCGTGAGATGCAGTTCTTGCAGAGCAATGACCCAGTGGCACAAGCAGGACAGAAGCGATTCCAGCCTACACTTTGTATCCCTGGTACTTTCATCGAGTTGGTGCCGCTCGTCAGCATGAGCATGTACGCCGACCCAACTCAGCCAAAGTCTCCGATGATTCTGACGTCAATAGACAATGCGGTGCATGCCTTTGATTCAGCATCTGACAATGACATCAAGGTTGAGCCCGACAAGCGTCTGATCTGCATCTTCAACGACCGCAAAGGTGGTGTTGGATTCTGGTGTACGGATGACCGTTTCTTGATCGTCAACGACCAAATTCCTAACCCATGGACGAACATTCGTCCGGACGGAACAGCCGCTCCACAGCAGCCATTCTAGTAGCCATTGAGTGCAAACTGGAAAGTCAGTAATCAAATTTTCAACGTAGAAAAATCAACGCCTAATGGCTAAGGATAAAGTAGTACAAGACGCAGACGCTAAAGGCGCTGCTAAGACAGCACAACCAGCAACAACTAAGGTTGCCAAAACAGAAGACCCCGTCAAGACTGACGATGTGAAATCTGAGGAAGTCGGCGAACTCGCTGCCAAATGCGAGGATCTGACAACGGAAGTAGAAACGCTCCAGGAAGATATTGAAGAGTTGACGGAAACGGTCGAGGAAATCAAGGCCGAAAATGCAACGCTCAAAACCGATTTGGCGAAGGTCAATAAGGATTTGGCAGTTGTCAAGACGTCGGTGAAACGATCTGAAGCTTTGGCAAAGAAAGCGGCGAAAGCGGCTGGTGCAGAGGTGGCAGCTCCGGTAGTGAAAGAAGAACGGCCAAAGCTTACCAGTAAGCAGAAGCAGTTTGAAGTGACGGTTGTGAACCCGAAAACGGGTGAGGAAGAAACAGGCACTTACGAATTGCTCGCCGACAAGTTGCGCGACCCACGCAACCCAACGAGCATCGTGCGCGTAGAGGACGCCTTGAAAGATCAAGACCTCCTGTGCAAGTTGGTGCAGATGAAATCGAACCTCATCAAGTCAGTGTAAGGCTGTCAGTAACCAAATTCTAACGGACAAAGTAAAGACATGAATACACTGAAATTGAACATGGTCGCCTTGCTCTTCATGGCGACATTCGAACTGAAGCAAGACTTCATTTCAACAGCGAAAGACTTCTTCAAATCACTGATCGGTGACAAGCTCTTTATGAGTGCTTGTTGCGGTGAGAAAGTGAGCGAAGACGTCGAAGTCTGCGAAGACTTTCAAGTGGGTTGGACCTGCGATATGTTCTGGGCATATGCCTGTGAGATCGAGGACATCCCACCAACCAAAGACGACCCAGACAATCCTGACACTGCCTGTATCATCAGCGAAGACATTACGATGAAACCCCGCAGACTCTTCCACCGAATGGGAGGCAAGCCAAGTTTCACAAAGTACGCCGACACATTAGATGAAAACGGCAACACGGTTGGCCGCCAATTCATCTTCCGTGTCGAAGGTCAACGACCACAACTGGAGCGTATCAAAAGCGAACTCAAGAAGGATGGCATCGTGATCATCGCGAAAGATTGTTCCGGTTACAACTGGCTCCACGGATCCAATGAAAAGCCCGGCACCATCACCTTCAGTTCGGAGCATGATGCTACCAACAACTACACCGAATTCACGCTGTCTTGGAATGACTGTAAGCGATTTGTGTACGAAGGAACGGTTCCAGCATAAACCCGAATCGACTACCCATAAGGGAACTGCTTAGTACGAATGGACTCCTCAGATGGAGGGGTCCATTCAATTCTCAAACATCAATAAAAGAAAGCCTTATGGCCACGGATAAAAAAGGAAAAGACGCAGTCAACAATGCTGCAAAAAACACGGACAAGACTGTAGCAACTCCAACAGTTGAGGAGTTGCAAACTCAATTGGATCTCACGAAAGATGATCTCGATTCTGCTCAGGCAGCAAACGACGATTTGAAAGGGGTGATTGGAACATTGGAGGAGGCGTTGGCCGAAAATCAAAAAAAGGATGAAGCAACGCCAAGCAAAACAGTCGAGGGTCCAACGGATTCAGATGAAGCAACCGAGTCCATTGCTCCAAAGCTTGAGAAATATCGGGTCAAACCAGAATTTGAAGCCACCCTTAACCGCTTCAATTCCTTCCTCCCGATACCGAGAGTTCGCAACGGCAAAATTCAATCTCCCCAAGGAGGCAGAATGAACAACGAAGCGGTGAAGAATGTCGTTTACGGCAACCTCATCGATAAAGACATCGCTCGCTACTTAGAATTGAAAGGCGAACTGCCTTTCAGTATTGAGCAGGCGAAGTAAGAAGCATCTTGTGATCAGACAGATCTCATAAAGCCCAGTTGGATTCGCTCCGGCTGGGCTTTTCTTGTCCTGTCATTCAAACAGTAATTGCATCAAATTGAGACGATGAATGTGCAGCTCACCATCCACGCAAAAAAGCGTGGTAAGAAGATCGAATTCGAGAAGAATTTCAAGTTCCCAATGAACTGGAAAGCCATTCCCGAGGAGCTACTGAATCAAATTGCTACCCACTTGTTGGCCGCTTCATTTAATGACGTCGCCAATCAACAAAAGATCATCGCCGCCATCATCAAGCACAACATGCAGGATGAAGAGTACGAGTTCCGGAAGGTGGAAATCGACTTGGATTTTGACACGTTCCAAGTGATCGCTGATGAAATGAAATGGATGTGGAGCGATGAACATTTTTCGGTATCACCGATGAAGTATTTCACCCACGAGGGCGTTCGCTACTATCTGCCATCCGACAAGTTGGGCAATACGGTCATGGGTGAATTCTATTGGCTCGATGACTTTTTTACTGACTACAAGAAACGCCAGAATAAAGTGGAGCTCATTCGGATGGTCTCAGTCATTTGCCGCCCCGCTCGTACCGATGGGCACACGGACATGGATATACGCGAGCCATTCGAACCGGCTAACATTTACCAACGAGCTGCCAAGCTGAGCGACTTGGACCCATCGATCTATTGGCCAATCATCCGCTACTTTTTGGGCTCTCTGCAAAAGCTCGACAAGGCGTTCGGGCTATTCGAAAAACCTGAAGAGCTACAAGAGGGGCAAGCACCCACACCCAACTTCAAGCGACCCGACCAACTGAAGCGCAATTGGCAAGATGTAATGATGGACCTATCGAAAGGAACACTGTCAGAGTACAACACCATTTTTCACGAACCCACTTGGAAGGTGATGGCATTCCTAAAGCACCAAACAGACAAAGCCGCAGCTGCATGAAGAAGCGAAAACTGAACAATCAAATCGAACTGAAGTGGCTTTTCCAAGAAATCTCGATGAGCATTTCGTGCATCGAAGACTTCATTTGTGCGCCCACTGCTTACGATTGCCTGGAGGAGCTTCGCAATGCGAAGTGCTTGCCGGTGCTGGTCTATGAAATGCCAACTTATCAGCTGACGGAAGACTGTGACTTGATTCTATCCGGTGCCTTTTCAGTTCTCGCAAAGAGCGACAAGCGCGATTGTCAAGAAACCAACATGGATACCTTGGTACGCATGCAGAAAGCGGCCATTGAAATTCAAATGTATCTCAACTGGGGCCGCAAAGACGCCATCGAATTCGAGTGGTGTGTCGGCAAATTTGAATTCTCAAAACCGCAAATGCTCTGCGATGTACACGATGCCGGCATTTGGGGATGGCGAATTCCTTTCAACATCTCATTGAAAGTTGAGCCTTGCATTAAACCAAGTGAATGGAGCTTCTTACCATGCCCTGAGCTCGTCGTTCGTTTCACCACCGAGCAAGCCGATGACGATGGTAATGTGACCATCTCAGTGCTCGAAGAAGAAGCCGATGGCTTTGCCTTCTGCATTTACTGTGCGGGTGTGCTCGTTAAGGAAGGAAGCGATTATACATTGGAGCTGGAGCCCGCTGACTTTATGGGCGAGAATGGCAAAAAGAAGACGCTCGAAATCATTCTCAAGGCGTGGAAGTTTACCGATGAAGGTTGCTGTATTAAGTACGGTCGCCTCGTGTTACAGCATTGCAAAGGCATGGGCCAAAGCTATTGCTGGACGCCACCCAAAGACGAGAAGCGAACCAAACTATTAAGTAAACCAGAGCTAAAAGCCATCGCGAAATGATCACCATAACAACACCCATCATTTCATCCTTCTCGAACAACCCAGTGCGCTTCGAATTCTGCTCAGATGTACAGGCCGACGACCTGAGCATTATGGTGAAACTCTGTGTGGAAACCGCTTGGATGAGTGGTGAATTTGAGGAGATCGAATTCCAAACAAAGCTCGACGACAACGGATGCGGAACGATTGACTTTCAACACATCCTCGACGAATGCTTGAGCTTCGATTGTCCTGAGTTTGGAACGACTCGGCCAATGATGCACCAATCAAGTCACCGACGGTACCAGGTGAAGTACGCTGAGCAATACACCTTGCCAGAAGAGGAAATACCAACCACCCAAGAGTACAGCGAAGACATCTTGCGCAACATCACAAAGGGCGGCATCGACAGCAAATCGGGCTCAGCAACCGACTTCTATTTCAACTACATCGGAAACCTCGGCATACCACTCACGTGGAAACCCGATGGCATGAAGACAACTTGCATCGCTCCGGAGTACATGACCATAATGGTCGGTAAAAAAGTGGGTGGATCTTTAGGCGTTGCCTACCAACTCACCTTGAATGATGGAACGGTATTGCCTGCATCGATCGCTCAAGGCAGCATTCTTTCTGAAGTGGTGGATGGCGTTGACCTGGGCAACATACCAGTGGTCAGTTTCCCCGTTGGCTTGAGTGCCTTGGGTGTCGAAGTCTTGGGTATAGATCCTTGCGACGTGCGTTGCTACGAGGCGTGGCTCATCGGTGCCAATGGTGCCGAGTTTGGGCGTAGAAAATACGTACTCGAAGCGCATCAAGACTGTACGCACTACTACATTTTCTGCAACAGTTTGGGTGGCATTGATACCATGTGTGTCAACGGAACCAGAACCGAAGGTGTATCCATTAGAAAGCAAATTGGTGCATTCCCAACACTGGAAACCTTTCAATTCAAAGCAAAAAAACGACAACAATACAGCCAAACAACCGGTTACAACTTCACCCGAGACCAAGCCGCTTGGATGCAAGAGTTTTTAATGGCAACAAGTGTAAAAGAAATCATTCATTGCCTCGATTCTTGCGACTGCCAATTCCCAGATCCACAAGACGGATTGTATTGCGCAATCGAAATTCCACCGGGCAATTTCACCATCAAGCAAGACCGAAAGTATTGTTACAATTACAGCTTCACGGTTCGGCAAAGTAATGAAGAAGTGGTATGCACTCCTACGCTTTGCCCTTGCCGCGATGTGCCTGGTGTTACTTGCGAATACACAACACAAGAGATCTCTTGTTGTCCGGTCATTACTGCCACACAGAATGCCCGTTGTTATGTTGGACGATCTGGTAACTTCTGGTGGTTTTACGGCTGGCTTTGGGGCTTGCGAAATCAACTCAATGCAGCGGGTGCGCAGAACATTGTCATCAATCACCAGTTTGTGAACGCCGCCACTGGAGATCAAACCAACATCCAATACTTCGGTGTAGGTTCTCCATCGAATCAGCCATACGTGTACGGTCGTATGCGTGTGAACGGCAACAACAGCGTGGATAAAATCATTTACTCAGCATCTATCGAGTTCGATTTTGAATGCGATGGCGAGCTGCACCGCATCTGTTACACATTGGAGGAGCATTGCGTGGAAGAACCAACGGGCAACCAAGGCTGGCAATTTGATTTACTTGAGTTCATTTGTGAAGACAAAGACACCGGCACAAAAGTTTGCATCGAAATAGGCGCTGACGATTCGCTATTCGGAAGTTCTCAGCTACTGACGGAAAGCACAACGCTCTCCATCAACAACGGAGCCACAACCATGCCCATCACTTTGCCGTTCAGTCAATGCTTCGACCAGGAGGATATTATTCGAATAATAATTGAGCGTGAAATCACTACTACCAAATGTCAATGGCCGCTGAAGACTTTTGAAGTGAAAGAAATATGCAACTGTAGCGAAGTGTTACCGATTTTGAGAATTGTTGAATGTTCGGTAAATGCAAACGACGCAGGTTCGCACTGCATAATTGTCGAAGCAGATTTGTCTATTTATAGTTGCCCGCCAACAAACATCGAGATCTTTTTCAGGGGAGACAATGCACCCAATTGGGCGCCAGGGAATTGGTACTGTTTCCCGGCTGTCAATACCATTGGGCCCAACAGCATTGATACATACGAAATGATTGCGGCAAATTCCGTGCCTTGGTCATTTACGACTGCCACACAATTAACACTAAACTGGAACACGCCCGTTTCTGCTTTTGATGGTAACGCTGTTCAAATCAAATTTGGAGGATGTGACTTTACCACCACAGTATTTACAGACAGTAATGGGCAAAGTGTTACTATTTCTTTTCCAATAAATGGGTTGCTGTATTTCAATTGGAATATTTATGGTCTAAGTCTTGCTTTGTCTGAAAATTACGAACCAACTGGCCCGAACGCCGAAAAACTGATGGCCATGCAAAACGAAGCAATTGAACAAATTGCCATCTTGTCCGCAGCAATTAGTGCTGATCCTTCGTACACCTTGGTTTCGGTCGAATCTGCTGGGTTTTGCGGCCTCTGTGAAAACCCACTGGTAAATTTACGATTGCAATTAACATTTGATACTTGTGGGATTATTACCCGTGATTTTACGGCCGAACAAACTGATTTGCATGGCAACCCTTGTGAAATACTTTTAACAGCAACTACATAATCGGCAATTACGAGCGACAATAACTGAATCATGATTAGCCACGAAGTAAAAAAGAACGGAGCGTACGTACCCGTAGCATTGCCGCTCAACTTTCGAACGGTATTTCGAATTTCGAATTCGTTATTTCGGGGCGATAGCATTGCGGGCACCAACAGCATTCCATTTAAAGTGCCAGCGAAAGGAAATGGCAAGTGCTTCAACTTTCCGGAGCAACCCAATCGTGTTTCAAATACGGAATACGTAGAGTCGATTATGAAGCTCAACGGTTTGCAATTTTGTTGCGGACAAACCAAAGTGATCTGTGGGAATTGCGAGCAGTACGACCTACAATTCAACGACAACCAAGGCGAGTTTAAACGGCTCGTGGAAAACCTGAGCATTCGCGATTGTGCCGACGAAGAAGTGCAGATACCTTGCGACAACTTCATTCATCTATACGCCTTTTGCATACCATATGTCTATGAAAATGAGACATACGATAGCTCTCAAGAATTCACGCTCACTATTAATGGCAGCCAATTAGGTCCATTTTCTGGGTCAACACCGGGAGAGGTGATAAACGAATTAGAACTTCAATTTAGCCTATTAACACCAGCGGTAACGAATGGACAGATTATTGCCCATCAATTACCTCCTCCCTATAATGTTGCAGGAGATGGCCCCTTCTATTGCCTGGTAATAAAGCAGCTTGATCCTAACCAACCTTTTGTTGTTGATTATGAAATACCAGGGTACTCCGAGTGGGTATTTTACGATGAAACTTTCCCGGCGCAATACCTCAATGAATGCATTGCAGATCATGCTTTAAATGCCAACATCGCAGACGGGAACCATGTTTTTTACCCCGTGCAATTGCCCAATGCTTATGACGATTCCGAGTTGCCATGGAACGGCTACGTCAATCAATTTCACCAAGGCGCTTTTTTGACCAATTCTTTCGACCCCAATATCTTTGGTTTGCAAAACGTGCAGGATTACACGGATTACGCCTTTGTGCCCATGGTAAAATTGAAGTGGGTATTGGAGCGCATCTTCTCGAAAATAGGTTGGCAAACCAAAGGCGATTTGTTGGAAGATGAATGTTTTTGTAAGCTTACTTTTTGGAACAATGTAAACATCGACCAGAAGAAAAAGTATACGGCCAACTCAGACGGATCTACCTATTTCGTGAATGCTGCACCAGAGTCGTACAATTTAGGGAACCATGTGCCCGACATCAGTGTAATTGATTTTATCGACTACATCGCCAAGGAGTTTGGAGTGGCTTTTATCTTCAGCAAGTTTGAAAAATGTGTCGAATTCAAATCCTATAAATCAAACATTGAAAATCCGAAAAAGGTGGATTGGAAGCACGTGGTTTGTGGCGAACCGCTCAACTGTTTGCAAACGAAAATAGGCTACAGGCTGGAGTATTCATCACCGATCGACGATAAGAAGTGGGACGTCATTGATGGGCACTTTGAGCCCTACGTGGTAGGTGATGGCGAGAATCCCATCACTACAGGTTTCTCCTCATTGCACGACGACATTGGTACCGTTTTCTTTGGCAGTTTATTCGCTGGTGACTTGGTCGTTTCCAATCGGAAAACTCCATGTGTTGACCAGCCGCTTGGTTCTTTGGGCTCTACCGATTTTGGAAGTCAAATTCTATTCTACCACGGCTACCACGAAGACAGCAACGGCGACCTTTATCCATTCGCATCGCACAGCAACACCAACTACAATGGCGATGTGGTTTGTGCCTGGTCACTCGACAGTGAAAGCAAATACAATTACTGGTGGAAGGCGTGGTTGGACATGCTTTCGAAAGGCAATGAAATATCGATAGATCTATTGCCAGGCATGAAAGAAATTTTACAGTACGACGATGCTACCATTTACGAGTTTGAGGTGAATGTGGGGGGCGCAATGGTTGCCATATGCGCATTCATTAAAAGCTTGGAATTAAATGTGAACGATTGCGGAATCGCCAAATCATCAGCAGTGTTATGGCAAGTCAGGTAGATAAAATATTCGCTCAATTAGAACCTGTTTTTGAAGAGTGGGCCGACTACGTAATTGCCGAATTAATTACGAATAAAAAACGCCTGGGCATACTCGACAAAGACGCGGTAAGTACTGGAGAATTGCTGGACTCTTTGGCCTATGATTTAACGGTGGGCAATGCCGGGGCCTTGGGTGAAATATTCATTGGCTTCGATGAGTCGGGTCGCTTTTCCGACATGGGTTTCATCGATTACGGTGAAGACGGTCCCAACATCGACGCATTGGAAGATTGGATTCGAAAGAAAGGCTTGCAAGCCTTTCGCCTGGGCAAACGTTACCGCGAGGAGCTGAGCAAGTACGGAGTGGATGAGACGATAAACTCTTTGGCTTGGGCCATGAATCGGAAGAAAGCATTGGAGCAAAAGAAGCGGCGAGGCTTTCGATTTAGTAAGGTTTTTTACGGCACGATTTCATACTTGCGCGAGTTGGTATTGGATGAATTGACCGAAGCGCAATTGCGCATGATTGAACAGATGAACCGAAAGGTGACGATAAAAATGTAAGAGATGGCACGTAGAACAAGCTTAGAAAAGGTTCAGGTAAAAGTAACGGTTGACAATAAGCAAGCGTTGGAAGCGCAGAAGAAATTCAGCTCAGCCATCAACGACAGCATCACCAAGTTGGACCAACTTAAATTGGATTCACCTGCCTTCAAAAAAGAATTGAAGCAGTTTGAAACGGCTGTGATGGGCTTTGCCGATAGCTCTTCTTTTAATGATGTAAAAAAGCGTTTCCGTGAGGTCGAACGTGCATTAAAAAACTCGACAGATCCCAAGGAGATTAAGATTTTTCAAACGCAAGTAGATGTGCTGAAAAATAAGATGGATGAGCTCAAAGGTCGCAACCAGAGCTACCTCAAATCCATTCAAAAAGCACCAGGCATCTTCGGTAAATTCAAAGCCGCTGGAGTAGGAGCAATTGGATCTGTCAAAACTGCATTTATCGCAACCGGAATAGGGGCATTGATTGCAGTTGTTGCCGCAGCGTTTGGCGCACTAGTCAATGAGATTCGTTTACTAGCCAACTCAGGCAAAGAAATCGAATCGCTCACTGTTGAAGTGCAAAAGCTCGGCAACATTACCGAAGGCGAAGCACGGAAAGTAGCGGTAAATGTGTTGGCTGTTTCGCGAACGTTTGAACTGGAAGCGAGCAAAGTACTGACCACGGCCAATGCCATTACCCAACAGTTGGGCGGCACGATTGCCGGCAACCTCGATTTAATTTCGCTGGCCTTGGCGGGGGGTGTGCGCAACTCTGATGAACTGTTAGATAATTTGATAGAGTACGCTCCTCAAGCAAAGGCGGCTAAGATTAGCACCGAGCAATTGCTGGCCGTACTCATCAAAAGCGAGCAAGCGGGCATCTTTTCTGACAAGGGAATTGATACAGTGAAGGAATTCGGTTTGCGAATTCGAACACAATCGAAGTCTTCCCGTGAATCGTTAGAAGCTGCATTTGGTGAGAAATTTACAAACAAGCTATTCAAAGGAATAAAGGATGGTAGTATTACCACTGCCGATGCTCTAGAAAAGGTGTCTGGCAAGATGGATGAAACCATAATTCCAGCGGACAAACTGCAAAAGGTTATTGCCGATGTCTTTGGTGCAGCGGGTGAAGATGCCGGCCTGCAGTTCATCCAGTCACTGGCTAACATGGATGATGGTGTTCGCGATTTAATCGACACCACCGACGATTACACCCGTCGCCAATTGGAAAGCCTAGAGAACAACAAGAAGCTGGCTGAAGCACAGGCATTGGTATCTGCTCGCTTCACAGGTTCAGCCTCGGTCATCGGAAACTTTGCCACAAAACTTCGTACTGGTTTAGCGAAATCCATCTTGGACATCATTAATCTATTTACCTTCTGGAAAGAGAATGTGGCGCTATTTGGTGCACAGCTCACCGAAGTATACAACGATTACATTGTGCCATTTGTGAACCTTGCATTGATCGGATTTGAGTCTCTACTCGCTCCAATAAATGCAGTACTGGAGCAACTGGGACGTGACACGATAAAACTAAAACTACCGAAAATTGAAGTGCAAAACAGCGCCGACGAAATTCGCCAGGGCATTCGAAATGCCATCAACGATGAGAACGCCAAAGCACTACAAGAAGCCAAAGCGCGACAAGCTGAATTGAACCGAATAAACAGCGACACCACCAAAGAAACATTCAAAGGCTTTGCTGAGACGGTGGACGAACTCAATGAATCATCGGCAGGCAGCATAACCGCCTTAAAGGAAGCAGTTAAGTTGTACGAGAAGGAGATTCAAAGCATCTCTGACATTGAACTGCAAAAAGCGCTACGTGAAAAGTTAGACCTGGCAAAGCAGCAACTGGAAGCTGCTCAGCAACAACTATCTGATGTGTTGCGCGAAGGCGATGGAGGCGAAGTGGAAACACTTTCGGTGCGTGGACTCGAAAGCCTAGAAGAGAATTCTGAGGTGTTGAATCGCCAATTGGAGTTGGATGCTATTGCAGTATTAGAGGCACAATTTCAAGCCAATCAAATATCAGAAGAAGAACGATATGCAGCCCGATTAGCAATCATTAATGATGGTATCAGTCAGAATCATGAGGACATGATTGCTGATCAAATCCAATTCAGTGAAAAGTTAGCCAATAGGTTAGACGCGGTTGGTGGAGCTTTGGGTGATGTAAGTGATCAATTTGAAGAAGGTACCACTGCGGCATTCTTATTTGCGCAAGCACAGAAAGGAGTGGCGGCGGCTTCGCTCGTGGCAGCAGCAGCAGCGAACTTGCAAGGCATCGGTGAGCAATCCAAACTGCCTTTTCCTGCAAACATTGTTGCCATTACTGCAACGCTATCATCAGTATTGGCGGCAGGGGTTGCACTCAAAGATTTCTTCTCGGGCAGCGATTTTGGAGCTACAGCCGAAAAAGGGACATTGGTACAGAATGGGCGCTTCAATAAAAGCGCCGGAGTTTTAAAGGGACCGCGCCACAGTGAAGGTGGGATGAAAATGTTCAATGCTAAGGGCCGATATTTGGGTGAAGTGGAAGGCGGTGAACCGATGTTGGTGCTCAGTCGTAATACTTACGGCAACAATAAGGATGTAATAGATCAGCTTTTGTACAATTCGTTGAATAGAAATGGAGCTCCTATATTTGCCATGAACGGAGGTATTGTTGGTTCATCGGCTCCATCGGCCCAGGTGCAAAGAGTAGCAACCAATGGAAGCCAAAACGCACCCAATGATAACCGAGAATTTGAAGAACTAAAGCAAATTATGTTGCAGTACCCAACCACTTTAGAAGCGGTGATTGTCTACAGCAAATTCTTAGCAGAACAAAGACGATACGAAGACTCATTACTCGAAAGCACTATTTAATACACACGCACACATGGAGAAACTACTCAAGAAATTAGGATACAAATCGATTCACAATACAAAGGGCTTTGCAACCTACGAATCAGATAAATCTACAGCCATTAAAATGGACTTCTTTTGGCGATTCTATTTGAAAGGAGAGAGCGAACCAGCGCTCGAATTTCCCGACATGGATGGGAATGTAGACAAAGAAACCATTGATCAATTGACACTTATCAACAGTAAGACTAAAGCGTAGATTTACCCGTTTGTTACATGCAGGGTGTCAAGTATAAAAGATTCCATTATATTTGTAGAGCAACAAACAATGTAGAGTAATCTACTTTGAAACAATTTTAAGGGTTCGTTCGTGGGAGACCTAGGTCTCGACATCTTTATGCCTCAAGCCAGAGGCATCTACTTTGTTTGTTGCAACCACGGGCGAGCTCTGGCTATTTAACCGTTTTAATTATGTCAGATGTACAAAAGAATACTACAAATGATGCGAACAAGGAATTCGTAAAAGACCAAAGACTCAAATTCGGTTTTACTGATCCTGAAGCATTGAAAGCCATGATATTGCTCGTAGAAATTGAAGAGCAATGCGATGGAATGCAGAAAGAACACCTCACTTTTCTGCGAGATCTTAGGAAGATGATTTTAGATCTCAATCAATTGGATAGTGCAGTGGATGAAGTAATTGCTGAAAGAGAGCTCCATAAATACAAATTCGATGCAGCAAGCCTGCAAGAAGTGTTTTTGTTGAGTCAGTATTTCCATCTAGAATTTCGAAATGGAATAGGGGGGGTCTACTTTCGAAGTCCCATGGACTTACTCCAAGTTCGAAATCAAGTGGAGTCTATTGGGTTGCAAAGATCAATGATTCAACTAAGCAATATTCAATAACTAAATTAGAGAACCATGAAGGGATTGTCGATTTTTATGGCCTTGACTATGGCCGTCTTACTATTCAGCGCATGTGGCGATGATGAACCAATTGTACCAACACTCACCGCCGAAGAGCAATTGTTTGCCAATATGAACGAGTGGATTATTGGTGAATGGGAAATGACTCAGAATGTTTTAAATGATAGCATTCACCCACTCTTTGACAATATTGTTTTCTGGGGTGATTCTGCCTCCATCAATAATGTAACAGGAGTCTATGAGATAGACGACTTTGTGTTGGGCACCTATTCCATCAACATCAACGAAGGAGTCATGATCTCATTTACTGAAATGACGGAAACAACGATTACAAATTCGTTTAAAAATGAGAATTTTTCTATTGAAGCTCTTTGGGAAAAGGTGGAGTAGTTTATTCGACTGATTGAAAAGAAGTAACCGCCATAGTCTAACGATTATGGCGG
>Ga0079202_10000038_pt1 | contig 24693 bp, 16 predicted proteins | sample PorBlaBluebeHill_FD_68601 | JGI IMG/M metagenome (GOLD analysis project Ga0079202, IMG submission 68601) | Marine algae microbial communities from Blueberry Hill - Blueberry Hill, Maine | ecosystem: Host-associated > Algae > Red algae > Blade | place: USA: Blueberry Hill, Maine
TCGATAATTTGTGGCGAAGGCGCACGTCTCTAGTGATCTCAATTGGAGTAACTTGAGCGATTTGAAACCCTCCGTTTAGAATTTCATGATAGTTTATTTTCTTCTTCCTCGTTTCGCATTCCCAGCTATTTTGCATCATGATACGTGGCTTTTTACCCGTAATCGTATGCGGCATGCTGACGTTGAATAGTGGGTCTTTCCATACAGGAACCGACTCATACCTGAACCCGAGGGCATTGAGCGGACTACAGTAATCTTTGGCCACTTGAGGGAATGCGGGCATGTCCTCGGTAAAGGTGCATTCGGCGCCAACACCCATCGTGAAAGATGTTGTCACGGCTGAAGAATTATCCAGCGTAATTGTCTGGCTCGCTGGTATAGCGGCCGGTGAGCAATTTGCATTTATCGTGTAGCTCAGCTCAGGGAATACACCTTGAAAACTATCCGGGAGTGTCAGGCTCTTGATTATAGCTAGCCCTGTTTTCTCAACCTCTGCACAGCTGAGCGTATTCGCAGCTGTCACCGCTATTGAGTTTGCACTCAATGGATTTGAAATTGTTGACGGCGTCACAGAGGATGTCCACTTCGCTGAACTTAAAGGGTTTTCGGCTCGGCAAGCATCATGAGCTGCTGCTGGAACGTCCGGCATAGATGTCTCGCTAATGGTGCAGGATGACCTGACAGGTACACGATTAATTGTTCCTGTTTGCCCGGCATTAATTGTCACTTTTTCATCGCCAATGAATAAATCATATGGCGAACAACTTGCGGTGAATTCAAACGGTCCTCCACTTGTAATGCCAGCTCCCGTCAAATCATTGATCTGTTTCGTGATATTTATCTGCGTCAGATTTATCACAGGAACAGTGACACACCCCCGCTGGTTAGAAGCGCTGTTCATAGAAACAGGCCGCGCATAATTTTGATAGACCACGCCCTTAGCTGGATCCGCCTCGCCGAGTTCTTCAATAATGGCACAATTCTTAATGTCCTGACCTTTCTGAAAAGGCCCTGTGGCTTCAAATGTCCATACTCCGGACTGGTTTTGCGACATGTCATCAATACCGATTTTGCGGCCTGAGCCCCCGTTCATCAATTGGCAAGTGGACGACGATGCACAACTATCACCAGCTGTATTGATCGATGAATATGGCGCTTGAAACACGTCACTCACACCTAATGTGTTCCAGTTATTGGCACTGCCTGCGCCCCTGATACTGCTCTTTGTTGTATTGGTATAAGTGAGCTTATAATCAACCGAAGGACCGCCTTCATAAGTCCAGTCTTTGGAATTGCCTGGCAACCCGTCTACAGAGGCCGATTTGTTGAGTTGTATATCTTGGCATAACGGCAACTTATGTTCCGCCATGGCCCAGTTTTTATTCTGCGGAGCAGGATTGACAAATGCAGTAGCATTATAAGTCCCGGACGGTGCCCAATAAATCGAACTATTAAATGGATAGGTAACATCCATCATCGCCATGTTTTGCAGGCGACGTTGGTCGAATGTGCATAAATTTCTGTTGAGTTTAGGCCGTTTAACAGTGACACTAACTTGGCACGTTAATTTACCACCAGATTTGAAATACAAGGGCTGCGTAGGGTCACTACGAAGGTCTAATGCATCTGAACCTTGAGCAGGTGTGCTCGTGTGATTCAGTACACCGTTAATGGTATCCGAAGTTTTATACCCGGTCACACCGCCATTGTCGGAGCATGTAAATTGGCTGTTATAAGGAAGGTCTTTCGCGTAGTCGCCGTGCGACAGGCGCAACCGGTCGATGACAGTCCCCACGTTACGATTACTCCCTAAATTTTCAAATGTAACTTCATAGTTCACAGCTTTATTGAAGAACAAAAATTTGGTATTCGGAGATGGATCAAGCGGCTTTTTGGTTACTTTGAATTTACAGGGCGGCTGATCTTTCATCTTGGTTTTTGCGCTATCTGACACTGTGAACCCAATTTTCGGATCACCCGCCGACAAAGCACCGTACTCGGTCGCGAAGTATTTCAAACGCGCCGTGTTGATAATTGGTTTTTCTGGAGCAGCAGGAACCGTTTCGCAATCAGGATCTCTATACTGTAACTGCGTATTGATCACGGCTTTATGCCCGGCTTTCAAAGTTAAAGTTGGTGATCCCGCACTCCAAGCACGGTTAGTTTCCGTGTAGTAACTGTATTTAAACGTTGGATCTGCGGCGAAACTATTATTAAATTTTGCGCAAAAACCTGGATCTGTACTGAAGGTGCAAACAGTATTGCCGTGCTTACGAACAAACGGCGGTGTATTAATGCCTTGTGTCACCCAGTCTTGAAAATCACCCGCTTTGAATGTGAGGGGCTGTGAAGGAAACGAGTCGTTTGCTAGCTTGATCTCATATGTGACCATTTGCCCCCAACTGACGTCATTTGTCGGTAAGGGTGCATTTTGTTTCTTGCTCACATACAGATGCCCTTTGGCGCAATTCTCTTTTTGCGTCTTGTTCGCGGATGTAACCTTTAAGTCTATTGTATCTGTATTGTTCGCCCAATTGCTCTCTACCATTGCAGAGCCTTGGTTATTAAGCAGTGTGAAAAATGCTGTATTACGAATACCATTTGCATTCGAATTAATTTCGCAACTCAGTCCTGGCAACCAACGAACCTTCGCATTAACCGTCAAAGTAATTTCTCCGCCGGGTTCTATATGTCCGAGACTGCTTGAGGGAAATTCAAACCGAACAAAATTATTTTGCCCGGCTGTGCCCACAAGTGTTTCTGGCGAGCCGTAAACAAATGGAGAGACCGTATCTAGACAATCTGTTCCTGGTGTAGCTGTACAGCTCGAGCTCAGGTACTCAACACGAAGTGGCACGCTATCTGGACGTAGCGCCATTTTGTCATGAAGTTTGAAATGATCGCCAAGGTCGACACCCGTTGACGACTGGTTCTTCACTTTTATTGTATAAGCGACTGTTTGCGCGCCGTTTGTGACATCAACCGCGCTGGGGCTCACGCTCTTAGAAACAGATAAATCAGCACCGACAGGTGTCCCCATTACGACAGTAGTGTTTACATCTGCATCAATTGAATAGCCCGTATGATTAGTGCCTGTAACTGTATTGTTTTTATAGCCCGCTGAGTTGAAGTTTCCCTCAACAACACAGCTCAATTTTTCTCCAAGTCCTAAATAAACTTTACCCAGCGTTCCCGCGACATCTGTTACTAGGGCAGGCGCGCCTGCGGAATCCTTGCAGGTCATTTTGCCTGAAGCGTTAAACCCACTTGGCATGGGATCGGTAAGAGTCACTGTTTGCGCAGGTTCACCCCAAGGATTATTGAGTGTAAATAGATAATAGACAGGCATGCCCGACGTCACGATTGGCGCGAGCTCACAGCTTTCTGGCGGGTTAAGGCTAAATGGGTCTATTGTGCAAATCGTTTTATCAAGGGCGAATTTGGCAGGCATTCCTGCCGGTGGATCGATAATGATATTGGCCCAACCCGTTGCGACGCCCATCATGATAAAACTCATAGTAAGCGATAGGTAAACAAAAATACGCGTTAGCATGGCAGGACTCCCAAAATATACATGGGCCAACCGTAGGCACATTACTAACCAAGCCTATCCCATAGATATGGGGGAGCCTCTGCGCCTTCCCCCATAAAAATAAGGCGCTCTTGCGAACGCCTTACTCAGTATTATTATGAATTTAGTTTGAGAGTAGAAACGTCTTCATTCAGGTTCCGCTAAAGCTTTAATACCGAACGCCGTCGCGTCTTCAGCAAGTTGGTCAAAGGGAATACGATCTCTTACAGGACACCCTTTGGTCTTAAAGAACACATGTTCAACAAACCATTCCGGGCCAACGGCGTATCCGACCTTGTAAGTTTTGAACATGTTGAATTTATCATTACGAGCAGCGGGCAGAAAATCGTTCACTCGCAAAGGATTAAAAATGGACGTGCCTCCTGGAAGCCAGCCCTCGTGATACGTTTCGATATCGGTCCAAGTTACCGGATCAAACTTGCTGAAAGACAGAAACTGCCCGCTCGCATTTGCGGGATAATCGACAAAAATATTCATTTCTTCATTGTGGCAAACCACAGGAACTTTCAGGCTGCCAAATTTGGACGGGACGGACCACGTCTCGCTCACATCTGTACTTAGCATTTTTGTTTTTGTATTATACACCGCAATCTTGTCGGTCGTATTCGGTTCAAGATTACCGACTTTCCCTGGGCTCGCATCCGCTATGACCTCAGCTTGTAACTGCGCAGGCGTTTTGGTTTGACCGGTGGCAAGCGCCGCAATTTTACTCGCGACAATGCCCGCCACGATGGGGGCTGAGCCGGAAGTTCCGCTACGGACTGCAGTTGTACCGCCAATATTCGCTGTTTTAAGGCTCCCGCCAGGCGCAAAGACGTCGACACAAGGCCCGAAACTACTGCCATACGCTTGTTGAGAATCAACCCACCTGTCATCATTAATATCTGTAGCGCCGACAGTTATAACATCGGAACTTCGCGCAGGTGACAGGTTACACGCATTACTAAAATTAGCAAAATTTGGATTGGAAGGATGTCCGTAGTTTCCCGCAGACGCGACGACAGTATAGCCATTGGCCGCAAGGCTCGCCATTTTCAAGTCAATCCCTGTATTAGCCGATGAAGATAGGCTCAAATTGACAACGCCCCGTCCAATATTTGTGGCTCCAACGGCGTTGATTGCATTGGTAAAAGCTCCAGAAAATGAGCTACCTGCACAGTCCCAAATCTTATAACTATGAAGCTTCGCGCCTCTGGCCACGCCAAATGTCTTCCCTCCTGCCAGCGCAGCTACAGCCGTGCCGTGGCCAAAACAATCACTTGGATTTCCTGTACCCGTAAAGTCTTGTTGGGAGACAACTCTGCCGCCCGTAAACTCTGGATGCGACGCTTCGATACCGCTATCAATGATAAAGATATCAACGTTGGTATCCGTACTAAAATAGGCATGTTTATTCAGCGGCAAATCAGTTTGGTTAATCCGGTCAAGGTTCCAGGATTCTGGGAAAAGCTCTCCGCCAGCAGGCGTGAGTTCTGGCACGACAGCGATCAAAAGAACATTAAAGTTCTTCGCTAATGTTTGGATCATGGCTTCGTCCGCGCGCACTGTGAATCCATTGACGAGGCCAATGAATGGCTCTCCGACCCTATGCTCCCGTGTCATTCCAGCGGTGCTCAATATTGTGAAGATCAAATCATTCACGGCTTTGTCATTGCGGGGTCGTGAACGTGTGCGCGGCGGAACAGAAGAGGATTTTAGGTAGACATGATATTCGTCAACATTGCGGTTGGCATCGCCAAAGAAAATGTCGGCCCCCGCTTTCGTACGGTTTTGAGTTTCAAGCTTTCTCTGAAAGTCCGAAACTTTAGCTGGAAATTGCAAGGCCCGGCACTTACCACGGAAGCAAGTCCAGTCTCCCCGCATAATGGGATCTTCAGGACGGCGGAATCCAGTGCGCGGATCAATGCTCGGCCCGCGCTTTATTTCAATAGGTTGAGTTTGCTTAGCACTCCCGAGCAGCCCGCCAAGAATATCTTGTCGAGCAGTCTTATCTGGCGCTGATTGAGCATGTGAATATGCGGCGCAGCTCAAAGCGGCGCAAGTTCCCAAAAGGAAATTTCTTAGAATATGACTTTGATTTAGCATCATTACGGCCTCTCTAATTAAGATTCTGAAAATTAGAGTAGAATGTCTACCGCGCCCCGCTATCCCGTAAATATGGGGGCTGGATATTACGCAACAGTTGAACCCAGAAAACGGACACCCTGCCTCGGACTATGGTTACCACATCGCCCAAAGCAGGGGCGCCCCGTTTGGGGAGTTCGGAATGATAAATTATATTCGCGCGAGAATATCCGCTTTTTTCGCGGAAAACTCTTCCGCCGTAAGAATTCCAGATTCGTGGAGACCCGCTAATCTTTCAAGCTGCATCGTAGGCGTATTGTCCGAGGCCGTGGGGATGGCTTGGGGTGTACGAGTGGCATTCATGCGCTGCTCTATTTCAGAGACAACCGGATCAAATTCCTCTTTGGGTTTAAAGCTATTAAATGTCAGGTCATTGTGCGTGGAATAAAGTTTTACCGAGCGATGTCCCATCATTGAATTCGATTCAATCGAGGTGATGTTCGGAAGATCAATGGACTCAAATTTTTCGCCAATTATCCCCTTACGGTAAAAACACACCCTTTGGTCTGTCAGAATAAGACGCCCTGTCATCAAAGCATCTTTGGAGTTTTTCTCTTTCCCGGACACATAGCCCTTAACCGAAATCTCAATGTTTTCGCCCAAGCGCATTTTCTTGCTCGCGAAATTGTCTATATGTTTATCCGTATCACTCATTAGACTCTCCATTATTTAGTATTTACTGAATATGCCGCGAGACAAAAAGACTGCATACCCCATGATTATGGGGTGCCCGATTTGGAAGGGTCAGGAATAGAGACAAAATAAACACAGGACCTTCCCTCGCCTATCTTCGCTATTCCTTCTTTTTCTTCCAAAACCTCCAGCCCTTTTTGACTTTCTTTTTAGCCTTTCTAATATCATCTTCAGTCACGACGATCTCGCGGCCTTCTCCGTTTCTGGAAATTTCAACCGGGACGGCCACGCGAATGCCTGTATTGCCGATGACAACCTGCGAACCGCCGCCGCCAGTGCCGCCTGAATTTGCGGTTGTGATTGTTTCAGAGTTAATTATAGACGTGCCGTCACTGACAACTAATTCCGGCCCTGCGGCTCTTAATCCGGCATTAAAATTCCCGCCCGATTCAAGCTTTACATAGACGACTTCATAGAGACAGGCATCGTCATACGTAGCATTCGTATCTATAAAATTATTGTTCGCGTCATAGACATTTAACTTGGTCGACAGCCTGTACCACGTGTCTTGTGTGAACGGGTCGCCCATCCAGTAGAGCGTTGGAACCGGCGAGACCGGATGTTCAAATCGCTTAACTTTGGCCGGCGCGCCTGCAACTTGACTGCCCAGCATTGTCGGCTGAATACCAGTACCCGCCGCAGAGATATAACTTTTAATTTCAAGGGTTTTAAAGTTGGAATAGATCGTAGAAAGGCGCTGGGCCTCGGCTTGTAAATCATTGCTGATTTGTCCCGCTATCGTATGTTTCAGGGAGTAATTCGTCCCAGATCCGGTCTGCGGAATAGCCGTCAGAGACGCGACAACGTGGTCCCGGTTCCACGGGGAACAAGACGGCGCGTTCGTCGTCGGCGTCACATTAACACTTAAATCATCTGCATATGAGGTCAGGCCGCCGGGGTCCCGGGCTGAGACTTTAAAGTCAAGTTGGGTCGCTGATGTGACGCTTGGCAGATAAAATGTGGGCGTCGCGGTACTTGCATTCGTCAAGGCCACAGTCGGGCCGCCCGTTTGTGTCCAAGTAAATGTCAGGGGATCACCGTCAGGGTCCCACGACGCTGACGCCTGCATAGAGACTAGTGTGCCCCCTACGCCCGTCACGTCAGGGCCCGCGATGGCAACGGGAGCGAGATTCGGGGCACTGGCGTTTACCGGCGGACACATAGGCAATGTCGCGGGCGGACGCTCAGGGCCCGAATTCGGCAGCACCTCAAGCCTCCCATATCCGGTAATAGCCGTGCCGCCTACTTTCGAGCGGTGAATGGCTTTAAAATCCCAATTACTCACATTTGTATCGACCTGTGTCAGATCAAAATAACACCCGCAAGTCTCATAATAGGTGCCGGGCTGTCCGTTCACCACGCCCGGATGGCATATCCCGCCGCCAACACTAGACTGCGGAAAAAAGCCCGTCTGTCCGTCTGACACAATGAGATTCACCTCTGTCAGGGCATTATTGAACGTCCCAGTTTGGTTAGATGCGACAAAGGAGAGGAAGACATATTCGTTAGCGGAATTATGATCCAGGGGCGAAGATATGACGACCTCCGAAGGGGCAAATTGCGCACTCGCAACGACTGGAACCAAACTGGTCAGCGCAGTCACTAGCAATAGAGATTTTAAATTTTTCATGACGTGTCCTATCTAATTTTTACGATGACTTGATCGGGTTTTGAGCTCACTTGGCCGTCGTTGACGACGAGCTCAAATCCCAGAAATTCAGGGGTCCGTGTTGAGGCCGGAACGGCAATATAAGGATTGGCAGCGGTGGTATTTGGGATCGTGACAGGCGCGCCAGTAATCTGTATCCATTTAAACGTGAGCGGGTCTCCGTCAGGGTCCGAGGATGCGTTCCCCGTTATAAAAAAACCTGTGGCTGAGCTGGCATCAACATATCTTCCGGCCTCTGCAAGTGGGGGCGCATTGGGAGGCAAAGGCGGATATTCTTCCGTATGCGGCGTTTGGGTGATGGTGACTTGCGCGCCCGTTGGCGTCGTAAGCTCAATCCCAGCAGGAAAAGCCAAGCTATCATTCGGATCAAGCGTGAGCTGCGGGTTTATCCCGTATAAATCGAATATCGTTGTCGGGCTTATGAATGTGTGGGTTTCACCGGCCATTTTTCCGCTGGAGTCATTCGAGATAAGCGGGTTTTGCACCAGGTAACCATCGATGTCATTCACGCTGGCCAAGCTGGGCATTTTCACGCTTTTAAATTTGGCCCCTGTAATCTCATATTTATACCCAACGGCCACTGGAGGATCTATCCAAAAGGTTTGATGTGTGCAGGTGCCCGCAGCATTCAATACAAAAACAAAACTATTTCCGTTTGTACCGGTCGGCATCATCGGATCCGCTTCTGTGAAACAATCCGGAGTTGACCCTGTCGATTGATTAAGCGTCAAGTCGATGGACCTCCTATTTTGCCCGGCGGAGGCTAAGAAGACCATGGGGCCGTAATTCGCAGATTGATGACTCGCATCAAACCCAAAATCTCCTGAAAATGTGAGACTTGCTGAGTTTCGCTGCGCGACCGTCAAAGGGTAAGTGAATTGGCAATTAAGTGACCGGTTCCCCTGCCATGTGCAATCAGCTGCTGTGTCAACGATCTGACCGCTGACACTCAACTCTTCCATCCCAAATGGCGTTGGCGTACTGGCCGGGAAAGGTTCCCCCAAGCTAGACATATCATCAATGAGGACGGTTATATCCAAGTCAATCGATTGAGATGTTGACGTATAACCTGACGTGCTACCAATACTGGTTTCTGTTCCATAGGTTTGCATCATTTGACCCGACGCTTGAGCCGTGAAGCCCATCGATAACATCGCCCCTGTTAGAAAATATTTTCTCAAACTCATTTTAGGCCTCCATATGATTTAAAGTCATGGTGCGTAAAATTAGATTGAGAGCCATCCCACATTTATGGGGGACAACCCTAAAATCCGGATTTTATTTTTTGAGCGTTTAGATTGAATATAGCCTTAGGGCTAAGCTTGAATGGCTTTGTCTCGTTAATGCCAGTTTTCAGAAAATTCGCTAATATCTCGCGATGATAACCCCAATTTATGCTCGTCATCGTGGCCCTACGGACGTTATTCGCCGTACCGCCTGGATGTAACTTCACTCCCCCTATATATGGGATAGTCGTTTTTTTTTACCGAGTTAGAATGCTATCTTTATTTAGGCAGAACAATTATGATGAGTAATAAAAGCTACCTATGCGCTCTTGCGGCTATCCTGTTTTTGTACGCAGCAATTCCCACATATGGAGACGAAAAAGTAAGAAAAGGGTTTACCTTCGGCCAGCCGCAGCAAGGCCAAAGTTCAGACAGCGGTACCGTGCTATTGACTTGCGGGCTTTCGAAAGATGGTAGTCAGAATATTTGCAATCCCTACACCGGCGATACACCCTGCGAGGACTCACGGCCTCTTTTATGCTTCATAGACATCAACGTGCCGGCCCCGGCTTATCTCCCAGACCCACAATATTGGAGCGGAGGGTTAGTGGCTGTGACAGACGATATACGGGGTGATAAGTTCTCCAAAGTGACTGAGGCGAATGCTTATTGCGCTCAAAACTTCGGTAAGGATTGGCGTGTTGCAAGCTTCCATGACGGGGGCGGCTGGGCGCTTCGAGCCTATGGGAGCGTTGGGAATGAAGCGCGCCGCGTCTGGGTTGATATTAAAGACCAACCAAGTGGAACCTGCTGGGCACGTTAGGGGGTGCAATGTTTCCATATTCGCGCTAGAGTCTAAGCGAAGGAGACGCGACATGTCAGGGGCTGGCAGGCATAAATATATAACGGGATTGAGTGCGTCTATTATAGGCGGCATTATCGGCGGTTTATTGGTCTTGGCCTTTACGGCCTTATCCGGTTTTGTTGGTATGGACACAAGGCGACAAAACACGCTCGTTTCGCTAACCCCCGGCATGGATATTTTAGACATGCACCGCTGCCCGGCAGGCCAGAAGAAAATCCAGATTGTGCGCGGTGTTGAAGACAAGTTTTCGCGGGACGGCGATGAACCCGCTATTATACGCCCGGAGCTTCTGGAGCTTCCGTATTATGATTATCTTTATAATGATAAAATGTCTGTGGACGCATTTCGAGACTTTGACGAAATAGGTGTCGACAAACAACTCTTGTCATATGTTGAGATTCCGCCGAAGATTGTCGACGGTATTTTTGTCACACGGATCAAACCTGACGGCGGGGTCTCTACGGATACAATACGAATATCTGATTTGGTTGGACAGTCAGTAGACAACAATCCGGTGATAGGGTTCCAAGCGCATATACCAGATATAATGAACGGCGAACTCGGCGAGTTTAGGAATGACCTTAGTATTTTAAAATTAAATAATTTTACAACCAATATTTCTTACACAGATGCAGATAATTTACTTGAATATTTGCTACTTTATAATGATGGAGTAATCTTAGACGTCCTCATTCAGGATGATACACGCGTCGATTTCTTCGGGTTCTCTTTGTGTCAGGAACCAGTTGAGCGCCGCGGGGCGACACTGAGCGTGGATAGCCGTGATTTGTACGGTGATAAGGTCAGTATGGTCCAATGCAGCACCGACCCCAATCAAGTGCCTTGTGATCCGAGCGCGGGCGATACGCTTTGCAGTCTCGCTATGCCTCTTGGATGTTATAAGGACGGGTCACAGACTTTGCCAACCGACGTCACTTTATTTTCTACTTATTTTATAGGTGGAAGCATCAAGGTTACCGCGCCAATAATCGGGAAGCAGCTGAATTCTCTAGCCGATGCTGATCAAACATGCGCAGCAAGTTTTGGCCAAGGCTGGCGGACGCTCAGCTATCACGAAGCCGGGGGCTCCAATGTTCTTGCACATGCAAAAATTCCGCGCCGTACCCGCATGTGGGTAGATGTGAAAGACAAACCGGCCGCGGCTTGTTGGCGAAACGGGCCTCAAGAATGAAATTTGGCGGATTGACACTCTTATTGACGGCTATTGTTGGTGCATTCCTCGGATGTGCTATGTTTATGACGGTTATAACCCTTACGGGTTTCAGCCTATTCTCAAACGAAATGTCTGACCGTCCTATGGTCTCTCTTACGCCTGGTATGGATATTCTTGAGGATCATAGATGTCCAGTAGGACAAAACAAAATCCTGCTTGTTTACGGCGTCGAGGACGGGTTCTCCCGCGCCGGAGATGAGCCCGCCATTATGCGGCCTGAATTGCTGGAGCTTGCCCGCTACAATGATCTCTATCATGAACGGAGTCATCTCGTAGGATTCAGAAACTTTGATGAGCGCGGGATAGATGCGTTTTTGATTACGCGTATCGATTTTCCACCAAAGATTAAAAGCGGGATATTCGTGACTCGTTTAGAATTTCTTCCTGGCAGTGCCACAGATGTGATTACTGTGAGTGATCTTGCATCCTATGCAATTTCGCCGGATATGCCTATTAATTTTGGCGTCAAAATATCTGATATTAGAGATGGAATTATTGGCCAATTTAAAGGTGACGTTGCGACAATTGATATCTCTGATATTTCGTCGGCGCCCCATGCACCGGATTGGGATCTAAGCAGGTTTCTGAAGTCTACGCCTATAGGCACGAAGTTGGATTTGCAGATACAGGATGACACAGTCGTTGATTTCGCAGGGTTCTCCCTGTGTCAAAACCCTCTTGAACGCAAAGGCACGACGTACCGGTCTGATAGTCGTGACTCGGTTCAACCGGGCATGGTCAGTTTGAGTTGCCAGAGTGATCCCAATCAAAGTATTTGCGATCCTTATGCGGGTGACCTTTTATGCGAAACAGAAATGCCTTTAGGGTGTTACAAAGACGGGAATAAACCACCCCCGCAAGGGATAGATAAGTTGCTGCGCAATTATGTTGGCGGTGACATTCGCTTGACGCGGCCTATTTCGGGAAATCTATTTTCGTCTTTGGCTGAAGCCAGAGCATTTTGCGCCTCAAACTTTGGACAGGGTTGGCGGGTTTTAAGCTTCCATGAAGGTGGCGGCAGTAATATTCTAGCCCACGGGAGCCTACAGCCAAAGACGCGCATGTGGGTGGATGTCAAAGATAAACCTTTGGCCAATTGTTGGACGAATGGGCCAGAACAGAGGGCGGAAAATGAGTGAGCCAATTAAAATCGGCATACTAGAAGATGATGAGGATATGCGCGCGTATTTGGTCATGCTGCTCCAGGAAGCTGAAGACTTGGAAATTGTGTATGACTGTGGCACGTTATCGAAGGCGATTGAATGTGCATCAAAAATTCACGCTGACCTCTGCCTTGTGGATTTGCAATTACCTGATGGTAACGGCGTTGAATTCATTCGCAGCCTCAAAAGCAGCTCTAAGACTAAGGCGCTGATTCTGACAATTTTGGGGGATAAAGCGAGCGTGCTGATTGCCTTCGAATCTGGTGCGAACGGTTACCTTCTTAAAGACACTCCCCCTGAACAAATCAGGCGGGATATTCGAGCCGTCATCAAGGGCGGAAATCCCATCAGCCCGCAAGCGGCCACACATCTGCTGAGCCTCATTCAACCCCGTAACCCCCAACCTATGGCTGATGACATTTTAACCCAACGAGAAAAAGACGTGCTAGTTATGTTTTCAAAGGGACTGTCTTATAAAGAAACGGCGGCAACACTAAAAATTTCCCCGCATACCGTCAGCGATTATGTTAAATCGATATACAGAAAGCTAAGTGTGCACTCGCGTAATGAAGCGATTTTTGAAGCTGTGCAAAATGGCTGGCTTGATATTTAAGATTTCCCCATCAAAGGTATATTGAGTTCGATGCGCGTACCTTTGCCCGTGTCCGGAACGGAAAAAGTCAGTGTTCCTTCCAGTTTCTTGGCGCGGCATTGCATGTTCTTTAGCCCCTTACCTGCCTTGTGCGACTCAGCCGCGGAGATACCTTTGCCGTCATCTTCAATGATGATCCCCAAAAGATCGGAAGACTCTACAGGGTAAATTTGGATATGAACATTTTGGGCGTCCGCATGACGTAAAATATTTGAGACAGCTTCCTGCAAAAACCGGTAAAGGTTTAGAACACGGCGTGTCCCGAATTGATCAGAATTTATGGCACTGTCCTGGGTCCATTTTAATTCAATAGTTTCGGCTTCAAATTGCGCCCTCGCCCGGCTTTGAAAGGTCACAAGTGCAGAGGCGAGATCGTCCCCAACATGGTCAAGACTGTCGACGACTAACCTCAAGTCATTGATGCCGGATTGTATTTCGGTCTCTACGCCGTCAAGGCCAACTCGCCCAGATCGAACACGGACCAAGAGCGATAATAACTGCCCGCCAATACCGTCGTGCATATCGCGCGTAAAACGCTGCCGTTCTTCCATCACGGCTTTTTGTTCGATCTCCCGGCGCAGAGCCTTTCCTTGGTCTATAATGATATCATCCTTGCGGCGCGCTTCTGCTTTGGCTAGCCGGGCTTGTTCCCGAAAGCTGACAATATCAGATGACAGAATCAGCGGGAAGCCCGCAATGAGAACCGGGTACAGGCTGAGGAGGCTGAAGCTAGAAAGCGTAATAGGATGGTTTATATAGCCTGGATACAGGACGATATATAGTCCAGTCAGAGAGCCCACTAAAGCCGTGATTAAAACGCCGTTGATAATAACAGCGTTTCTGACCTTACTCTGCTTGAGGCCTGCAAAGATAAGACTGACGGCCATGACTATGAGACCCGCTGAAGCGATGGGGTGGTCGAGCAAGGGAAAGCTGATAGAACTCATGCTATGAAACAAAACGATAGCCGACAAAGCAAGGCCGCCAAGCATGGTCGTCCTATGCCCTCCCAGTAATGCCCCTATAGCCGAACAAATGAACCCAATGAGACCGTTGAGCATGCCTGTTTTTTGTAGCGTTGTTATCCAAGCCGTATATCTTTTTTGTAAGGTTTCAATCTCCTGAATATCTCCAATATACAAACTCCGAAGCCCCGTGCGCTGTGGGTCTTCCGACAAAATCATATCAATGCGGTTACTCCCGGGATGAAAATACCGCGCATCTATTGATGTAAAGACATAAGCAGCACCAAAGCCATATGCCGAGAAGCCTTGCGGCTCACTTCTTGCGAACGGCGCGCCATTAATCGACACACTGGCCGGGCCGCCGATAATCGGCGCGAACATAGCCAGTTCATAGACCTCGCTGCCCGGTTTGAAAACATAATTAAATTGCCTGGCAGAATCTTGCCTGTTAGAGAACTGTTTCTTCAAATAGACTTCGGCATCATTCACGCTGGGGCGCCTGACTTGGGCATAGGGCCCCGCGTCAAGAACTCTAATTTTGTCTGGAGAAATACGGTTCTTATGGTGTGTCGTAAAATTAGGCAGGATAATGAACATCCCTGCCATCAAAAGGAAAGCAAGAATTATACTTAACCCCCAGAATGGAATGAACTCATTTCTTTTCACAGCTAACTCCCAGAAGATATTCAATCTAAAGGCCTTAAAAATCAATCTAATAATTCGGCAGTTACTCGCAATTTAATATGCTGATTATAATAATTACGTAACTTAATGGAGAGGTCACCAATTTACGTGAAAAATTAGAAACTTAATGATATCGCCGCCGCTATAAACCGGTTTTTAATTGGCGCCGCGTAAGAGCGAAGCTTTACGGGCAGGATGTATTTTGAAATCCACTGCTTGTTTTGGCAGGCGCGCATTTTATTCGCCCCCCCCAATCTTTGACATTATCAAAGCCCCCGTCCCCTTCGAGTCGGACATAAACGACATATTCGTGCAGGGCCGGGTTGCCATTTGGCATAAGGTGGAATGTAAGCAGATGGTCGGTAGCGTGATTACGATTATTAAAACTGCTTTGCGTCACAAGTCCGGCGTAATTATCTTGTAAATGCGATTTGATCCAACGGTTTTGGAGGCTAGTTGATAAATTAAGATCCGACAAAACGCTGGCTGAATAATCGGAATATTTTTGGTAATGTTTTGGAAAACCGCTGCACGCGTTGTCTTTGCAATACTTATAATAACTTTGTTCGAAATCGTAATTTGCCTTGTCGTTAGGTTCTGACAACACCCCCCATATCAGCGGCGCTTTAGAGTAATCAGGATCACATAAAGTCAAGGCCACATCAGGACTTCCGTCAGAATGGCTCATTGTATATCTAACCCCTGCATTGTGCTTAAGGGTAGAAGTGAGATTACCTTTTTGTTTTGAAATGATCTCGTTTTGTAAGCAAATTTCACCGCTTTGAAATATCCAGTTAGGGGGACTTTCTGAGGCAATGCTTATCTCGCAGGCCTTTCCCCCTTCAAGGATATAGGGATAAGGATAGCTGTTGATGATAAAATCCGGGACCTTACAGTTCTCTGCGGAGGTGAATGCCGCTGGTTTGCTCATATCATAGTGTATGCCGGCCGAGGACTGTTTCACCAGCGCATTTGCATCGCCGGATTTTTTAGCGTCATCCGAACCACAAGCTGTGAGTGCTAACGCAAGTGACAAAGTCACTATCCTCAATTCTAGTTTATTAAATCTCATAAGTAATGCTTTCGCTTTTCCCAAAAGTATCTTGCTTATCACTAAGCTTAGTTTTGCCAGACATGTCGCTCAGGATTATAAATTACCTGACGTACACTAATACTTCCACGCGTCGATTCATCTGTTCACGCACGCCGTTACCAGTCAATACAAAAGGATCAGTTTCACCCCTCGCCCGCTCCACAACTGTCTGATTGGCATACGCCGAACGAATATAATCGCTCACTACCTGTGCGATTTGTCTACTATCAGCCATGCTATCAAGTTCTGGTTTAAAAGTATCTGTGTGGCCTGTAACAATAAAGCCATCCAAAGTTTTTCCTGCTTGTACAGGGGCGTTAATACAATTATTTAACGAGATTTGTTCCTGACCCGTGAGCACATTAGGGCTATCGAAATAAATCAAGCACTGAAATCCGGATTCTTTAAAATTGGATGAAATAATGGGCTTGTAATATGATAAGCGATTAGATGCTCCCAACGGGGCAGTAATCAATTGCGGCGGATCTCGTATAACCACAGTGGGGCCTGTGACTAAAGGCACAAGCTGGTATTGCTGAAGTGTTTCGTTGCGGTATATTTGTGTTTCAAGTTGCGCGCTTGCACTCTGGACGAAAACAAAACTAATCACCGTCCCAAATATTAAGGTTTTCAAGTTTTTCATAATGTTCTCCATTTCAGTTTAAAGTCTATCGGGAGATGATTTTTTACATTTAGAGGCCGATTAGGAACAATGTCTAAAAAGTGAATTCGATTCAATTGAGGATGAAGTCTATTACACATCATACTATCCACCCCCTATTCCTTGTGTCTCTTCCAGAACTGCCAACGCTTTTTGACTTTCTTTTTGACCTTTTTTACATCCTCTTCAGAAACAACGATCTCGCGAAGTTGGTCCGTTCCAGCAATCGCAGTCGGAACTTCCACACGAATGCCTGTTCCGGCTAGAACAACCTGCGAGCCGCCCCCTGCCCCGCCCGAAGAATTAGCACTGACGGTCTCGGATTTTAGTGTAGACGTGCCATCACTGATGATAAAATTAGGCCCTGCTGCTCTTAGGCTAGGGTTGAAATTTCCGCCAGAATCGAGTTTTACATATACAGTTTCATAGAGACAGGAATCTTCATATGTGGTGCTGCTGTCGATAAAATTATTATTTGTGTCATAGACATTCAACTTAGTCGAAAGCCTGTACCAAGTATCTTGCGCGAACGGGTCTCCCATCCAGTAAAGCGTAGGAACGGGCGAAACAGGATGCTCGAAATGTTTTACTTTCGACGGCGCACCTGGAACTTGACCTCCGCCCATTATAGGCTGCGCTCCCGTGCCCGCAGAAGAGATGTAACTTTTAATTTCAAGCCTTTTGAAATTGGCGTAGATGGTGGAAAGCCGCTGTGCCTCTGCCTGCAAATCATTACCGATTTGACCCGTTATAAGGTGTCTCAGTGAATAGTTGGTCCCGGAGCCAGTCTGAGGAATGGCCGTGAGGGAATCGACCACGTGATCTCTGTTCCATGGGGAACAGGACGAGGTATTACTGGCAGGCATGGCCGTAACCGTTACACGCTCTGCGGCCCCGTACCCGGAAGGACTCGCTACATGCATCTGAAACTTGAGTTCTGTTGGTGTACTTATATTCGTAAGACCGAAACTCGGTGTTGCGCTGTTAGCGTTGTTAATGGCAACATTTGGCCCCGAAACTTGATGCCAACTATAAGTAAGAGCTCCGCCATAAGGATCATAAGCTGCACTCCCGTCCAATGTAAACATGCCTGGTGCGGTCACAACAACTTCTCTGTCGACAATTGGAAAGGGCTGCAAAGCATTCTGGCGAATATCAGTCGGACACATCGGCGAAGTTGGGGCTGGCATGACCGGCCCCGAACTGGGTAACAATTCCGAATAGCCACGAGAGTCCAAATTGACCCCGGCATCGGTATTCTGGTAGTGAACCGCAATATTCGTTAACGATCGATTGGTATCGACCTGCCGTAAATCAAAATAACACCCGCATGTTTCCGCGTATGTTCCAGTTGGTTGACCCGCCGATGTTGATGAGCACATGGAGGGAGCCAATGTTCGAGGTACAAAATACCGCCCGTCATTAACGGTAACAGCAAATTCGGTTTTACTTGTATCAGTCACCCTGTTCTGATTTTTGACAACGAACGAAATAAAGATATATGTGTTTGCAGAATTATGCTGGGTGGGGGAAACAATCCCCACCTCGGCAAGCTCAGCAGCGAAAACCGTGCTTGGTAGAAGTAGAGCGGTACAGGATAGCAGCGCCGTAAGGGCAGTAATTTCATAAATACGTTTGTATATAATTGTCATTTTTTCCCCAATAGAGACAAGAGTTTCATGCACCTTTGCTTATAACTCTTGTCTCTCCCACCCCACATTTATGGGATAGGCGCATTCAACCTTGAGAATTAGAGTTTTATAGTCAGAGGAGGACTTCTGAGCACTTTTAAATCCATTGTTACTGTCGCGACAAGACTTACATTCTTAGAACCCTCAACCTAAACACGGAATGGCTTACCTATACTCTGACAATGACGCAGTTAGAATAGCGGAAGGATTTGAGAGATTTAAAAAGATTACAGACCCAACGGGTTTCAGGCACATTTCTCATTGCGCAAAGATGAAAATGGGAGATATTTCTATACTCTAGGCAAGGCGCTGGACGGGCATGCGGTTATGATAGGCTAGAGTTTTGTTGGTGGATAGCTGGACCTACTTCAGACAAGACTTTTACCGTGGAAATTTGGGTTTAGAAAACACCGCTGGGCACCACGCTAGGCACCGATACAAATTACACCCAGTTAAGCTTTTAAAAACAGTGACTTAATGTTATGTAATGGCGCACCGGGGATGCGACGAGGTGCAAGCAATTTATACTTTGATTTCAATAACATAAGCGACTTGTGAATGTCAAATGTTTACCAATTGAATAACCAAATTGTTTACCCCTCAAGTTTGGCTTATGCTGAGGTCGCGATTATCGCCTGCCAGAAATTAACAAGATTATGAGTTTAACTAGTTTACTAGCTTTATCTGGCGGAGATTGGCGTGAGCTCGTGCATGGTATACGGGACTGACTGCGATGGCTCGTGTTAGAAGTCTCATCGCGGTTTCCATATCCCCACGTTCTTGAGCGATGATCCCTGCATCGTTTAAAACAATCGCTGCGCGATTAGGGGTGAGTCCAGAAACAGCCTCATCGTAATTTCCGGAAAGTGCTGCAAGCAAGCGGATATTATTATCGTAGAGATCAGTTCCGGGAGCAATGTCCAAGGCTTGTTTGAACTTATCCCGCGCCTCCTCATAGCGTCCCTGATACATAAGCGATGTGCCCAGATTGTTGATGATACTGTCACGATTTACACCTAGCTTAAGGGCTTCAACATATACGTCTTTACTTTTATCCCACTGTCCGGTCTGATCATAATACCGTCCCAAAGCGTTCCATAGCCGGATATCATTTTGCGTGTACGACAGAGCCGTTAAGAGGCGGTCTTCTGTATCATTTGATTCAGCTGCATTGACGGTTATTAATGAGAGGCCGCTCAACACTTGCCTTTTATTTGACACGTTCAAGTCCGTAATATTTACACGCGTAAAGGCTTCATAAGCCTCGTCTTTTAGACCAAGTGCTAAAGCTGCATTTGCCCGTCCTAGCCAAGCTGTATTGTTAAGCTTCTCTTGCAGCAGGACTTGAGTAAATGCATCAAAACTGGTTTCATAGTCACGCGTTTCATACGCACGTTTTCCATCTTCAAGCTTGGCATTAATATCAATCAGCGTAGATTTCGTTTTAATTACCGGACGGGTTTCTACGGCAATGATATCCGGCACCGGGGTAGATGCACATGCGCTAATGAGAAGACAGAATAAAATAAAAAAATACGCGCGCATATCAAAAACCAGTAGCGATACGAACGCCTGAGGGTAATAGTAACATGACCATGATGGCTGGAAAGATAAACACAATGAGAGGTACGGTCAGCTTGGCTGATAATGCCATAGCTTTCTCCTCAGCCTTCATCATGCGGCGCATACGCATATCTGCAGAGAACGTGCGCAGAGCTTTACCTAGGCTTGATCCCATTTCTTCGGATTGACGAACAATAACCGAGAGCGCCTTGGCCTCTTCAAGGTTGAGGCGATTAGCAAATGTGGCCATGGCTGTTTGTCGGTCCGCCCCAGCGCGAAGCTCCATGTTCATTAAGTCAAGATTAGTTTTCAAAACAGGATAACGTCCGCCGACTTCCTCAGTGACACGCAGTAAGGCGGCATCAAGTCCAAGCCCAGCTTCAACACTGGCGACAAGAAGGTCCATCATATCGGGAAAGCCGTTGCGCGCCTGTAGAATGCGTTTGTTCTTCTTGCGCTGAATGAAAAAGTTCGGAGCGTATAAGGATAAAGCTGCGATAAGAGCTGCAAAGCCAAGCGTATATTGCACGCCCATAATTTCAGAGAGGCGACCCCAAGCGGCTAAAATTAAGAGTTGCGGTGCAAGAAGTACGATGAGACGGCTAGCAAAGAATATCTTGACGCTGCCACTTGCATAGTACCCGGCTTCCGCGAGCTGGTGGCGCATGCGTTTAATCTTATCTTCACCGGGTAGTGTAAGATGGTTACCCAACGTCTCCAATACATGCGTGTTAGCGGATTCATCCGGCACAATGTTTTCGCCCGTTGCCTGAGCCAATCGACTATTAATGTTATTATTTTCGTTAAATGCCGAACGAATAGCCACAACTACGAGTCCGACTGATATAATCAGAAAGACTAATGACGTTGCAATTTTGACTGAACTGATAAACTCCACAGTCGCCTCTAAATTTTAAAATTGATCATGCGGCGCATAATCAAATTTCCAATAACCATCCAGCCCGCGATACCCCACAGACCGTAGCGAACAATATTTTCATCAATGACCTCGCCGTAGAAATCCGGAACAGCCAAATTGACAACGGCGAATAAACCGATTGGGGCCGCATTTAGAATGAGCGCTGACGCCCGTCCTTCGGCAGAAGCCGCTTTGATTTTGAGACGCATCTTTTGCCGGTCTCGGATGGTTTCCGCGCTTGACCTAAGGAGATCCGCGAGGTTGCCGCCCGTGCGTTCTTGAAGTCTTATCATTGCTGCGAACAATTCGAAATCTTGATGACCCACACGGTCAGCAAGCCTTTGGATGGCTTGACCAATATTGGCACCATACGAAACTTCATCGCTCGCGATACCAAATTCGCTTCCAAGCGGATCCGGCATTTCACGCCCTACCAAGGCCATAGCCACAGGAACCGGGTGTCCGGCGCCAAGAGATCTGATGATAATATCAAGCGCTTCTGGAAGCTGCGTGACAGCTTTATTGCGGCGACGTTTTACAAGAACTTTCAAAACAAGAACAGGAAGTAGCAAACCCAGAATGGCCGCTAACCCTGCGATCCAGAAAATTCCTTTTATAAGCATCGCCGCGGCAAAGGCTCCAACTGCTGAGACAAGCATCAGCGCATAAATTCCATTTTTACCCAATGGCAATCCTGAATGAAGCACAAGCTTGCCTAGATTTTGGAGGATATGTTTAAAATTACCATCGGATTCTAGTCCGCGTTTTTCTCGAATTTTACGTAAGACGTCTTCGTGTTGATCGTCACGCTCCATGTTTCGCAAACGACTATTGATCTGCCTCACTTTTGCAGCGGCCTGTTTGCTGCTACCGATTAAGGTGTGGAGCAATAGAAAAGCGCAGCAAAAGAACAAGCCATAGATAAGGGTTTGCATGCCCACCGACTTAACCCACTCGCTCGCGAATTGATTTGTCTGATATAGGCCCAACCGGGAGAACTTTGGGCTCAAAAAGACCCTCCGGTAAAGGAATGCTTTTCGTGACAATTTCGTCCAAGCAACGTGGCCGGATACCCGTGGCGCGAAACTCGCCTATGACTTCGTGGTTAGGGCCAGTTCCCGTGCGCGTATAATTAAATATCTCCTGCATTTGAATAATAGAGCCCTCCATGCCAGTCACTTCGGCAACGGATGTAATTTTACGCTGACCGTCCGACAGGCGCTGGGCTTGAACAATTATTCCGATAGCGCTGGCAATTTGCCCTGCGACAGCTTCAGGGGAAATTTTCATGTCGCCCATAGCCACCATTTGTTCGAGACGCGATATGGCGTCACGCGGTGTATTGGCATGAAGTGTCGCCATTGACCCTTCATGTCCTGTGTTCATGGCTTGAAGCATATCGAAAGCTTCGGAGCCGCGAACCTCGCCCAAGATTACCCGGTCGGGGCGCATGCGCAGAGCGTTTTTAACGAGCTCACGTTGGCGGATTTCGCCTTTGCCTTCAATGTTCGGCGGGCGGGTTTCCATGCGCGCGACATGCGGCTGTTGCAGCTGCAATTCGGCCGCATCTTCGATTGTAATGAGGCGCTCTTTTTCGCTGATTGATTGTGAGAGGGCGTTAAGCAGAGTTGTTTTACCGGAACCCGTGCCGCCTGAAATTAATATGGTCACTCGCGCCTTGCACGCCGCCCATAAAAACTGTGCGACCACATCTGGAACTGCGCCAAAGCCCACTAATTTATCTAGCGTGAAGGGCGTCTTGGAGAACTTTCGTATTGAGACCAAAGGGCCATCAACAGCGATAGGCGCTATGGCGGCGTTCACTCGCGACCCGTCAAGAAGACGCGCATCTGTCATCGGCTGGCTTTCATCAATACGGCGGCCAACAGTGGCCACAATCCGATTAATGATACGCAGTAAATGCGCTTCGCTTGCAAACCTAACAGGTGAAAGCTCAAGCTCGCCCCCGCGTTCAATATAAACCTGCTTGTGCGTATTAATGAGGATATCGCTAATAGAGTCATCAGCAAGTAAGGGCTCGAGGGGTCCGAGGCCTGTCATCTCATCGCATATACCCGAGGCAAGTTCATCAACCTCGCCTGCGTTGAGTTTCATGCGTTCGGCTTTGACAATCTCGCGGACGATGCCTTTTATCTTTTCGATAAGGACAGGTTTATCCAAACCATCGAGCACGGATAAATCAACCTCGTCGATAATCATGCCGTGGATTTTTATTTTGGTGTCAAGCCACTCCGTAGACTCAGCCGTCTTCGCTTCAACAACAGTAGGACGTGTCGGCTCTGATTTCTGCAAAACTGGTTCTACGGGTGCCCCAACCTCTTGGATCAACTCACGCGGCGAACCGACAACATCACCGGCCTTATCAGTGCTAGGCATAGCTAATCCGTCATCAAATTTCTCACCGATGTCTGGCGCGGTTTTTGACGGAGTATTGTTTAGTATTTTTGAAAATCTTCCCATTGGGAGGTTATAAAAGAACGGCGATAAATTAGCGTTTATAAAGATGCTTAATCAAAACTAAACTTTCTCTTTAAACGAACGAAACAGCTTGATTATTTCTATGCATCCAGAGTTCAAGTAAGATACGGCTATCTTTTGCAAATCGGCTATCTGCGCCTTTAATTCCAACCGGAATTCCCCAATTTATGGCTTCCCGAACGACATCCGTATCCAAGCCGACTTTGGCATAAACCTCTTGACCCAATGTGGCTTCTGCATCGCTGAGACGCAACGAATTTCTAAAAGCAATCCGCTCATATTTATTGAGAATAATATCTATACTGGAAACGGTCTCAATCTCTGCGGTCATGGCTGCAACGCGCAGGCGGCATTTATGCAAGGAGGGTATCGTCAAGTCCGTCACAAAACCTACATTGTCTGCCGCCGCAATTGCTGCGTGAGTCCAGGGTTGCCAAAACCGCGGAACGTCCAGAATAACAAAGTCAAACATCTGACACGTGACATCCATAAGCGCGAGAACGGTTTCAGGGTTTACCTCACGATTACCCTTAAGACTGTTTGGCGTACTGAGCAGTGATATGCCGCTTTTATGCTGTACGGCCATTGCATTAATAATGTCTCGGTCAATTCGCGAGGGATCGCCTTGCATGTCACTGATTTGAATACCGGGTTGTAAATCGAGGTAATGGCTACACGCTCCATTTTCAAAATCTAAATCTATAATACAAACACTTGCCGCCTGCCTCTCTCGCGAAGAAGAGGTTTGATTTTGCTGTCTCTGCGCGAGCTCGTAAGCCATTTGAATACATAAACTCGTAACGCCCGCCCCCCCGACAACACCCGTAATAGCGAAACACTTTGTGTGACTGTGGGCGTCAGAACCTGAAGTGCTAGGCGCTGCATCATTTATGGGAGGGATACCTCGTCCGCCGTGTCTTTGTTTAAGTTTTATCATGCGCCTGCTTTCAAATCTTCACTCATAACCGTCACGCTAACGTCCGGCATTTTGGCAAGGTCTTGGCCTGCAAAAATATCAAGAAACATAAAGTCATATTTTATCCCCGTGACGGTAACTGTAATCAAAGGCGCGGGTGCATCATCCGTGTCGAGACCTGACTCTTGATATTTTATAACGACGTTCTCAAGCCTTACATCAGAGAAGACATCGCACATGCCTCGGCGTTCACGGGTCGTTTTTCCGCAAATCCCGTCCTGGTCGGGGCCAAACAATATCCCGTTCATAACGGCGCTGTCGTACTGTCCTTGATTACACGACGTCGTCTTACCGCTGCAAATTCGAGAATATGTATCGGGGAAACCACTGGCGGATGAGAGGTTCTTAGATACGGGCGGGGACGTCGCGGCCATGCGCGCCCCGTGGCGCGCCGCTTCTTGCGCGCCGTTCCACTGAAAGAATG
>Ga0079202_10000050_pt1 | contig 23785 bp, 15 predicted proteins | sample PorBlaBluebeHill_FD_68601 | JGI IMG/M metagenome (GOLD analysis project Ga0079202, IMG submission 68601) | Marine algae microbial communities from Blueberry Hill - Blueberry Hill, Maine | ecosystem: Host-associated > Algae > Red algae > Blade | place: USA: Blueberry Hill, Maine
ACAATCAATATCTTCAAATACTTCCTCGTTTATGTCTTCAGCGAGTCCATCGATCTCCTTTCGGTCTTTTTTCTTTAGCGACTTGAGAAACTTACGGTTTTCCGACTTTTTATTGATCGCTCCATTTTTCCATTCATTGAATAATTCTTCGGACATAGGAGCAAATAATTTCTAGCAATAATTGTAGTAAGATAGCAAAGATTAGCAGAGAAACAATATAGCGCTACCCAACCTGCGGAAGGTAAGCTTTCATCATCTTAGCTACATACTTTCCGATAACATCAAACTCTAAGTTAATGACAGTTCCCACTTCAATGTCTTTAAAGTTTGTATGCTCGTAAGTATAAGGAATGATCGCCACTGAAAATTCGGACTTACTAACATCTACCAAGGTAAGCGAAACGCCATTGACACAGATAGACCCTTTTTCAACGATCACTATTTCCTCTAAGGCATCGAACTTAAAACGAAACAGCCAGCTCCCATCTTTCTCTTCTTTCAAAATACAAGTTCCTGTCTGGTCTACATGTCCTTGAACCATGTGCCCATCCAATCTACTGTTGGACATCATTGCTCGCTCCAGATTTACAAGATCTCCGACAGCCCATTTCCCAAGATTTGTTTTCTGTAGGGTTTCATCAATTGCAGTTACTACATAATTCGATTTGGCCAGCTCAACCACGGTTAAACAAACGCCATTATGCGAAACCGATTGATCCACTTTTAGCTGATCTGAAATGGTCGAAGAAATGGTAAAATGGAAATTACTTCCTTCCTTTTCAATGGCATCAATAGTACCGAGTGTTTCAACAATTCCAGTAAACATATTGACAGCAAATTATTAGTTGATTAAAAATATCAGGATTATTCAGAAACGAAAAAGCACATTGCGATTAATTCCGGAACAGATGAATGTAGCCACTTAAGTCAAACTTCTCATCTTCTTCTCCAGCACTGGTTTGTTCAAAAACTCGACAAGTGTAATAATAGACACCGTCACCTGCTTCGCCTCCACTGGAATTATCTCCATTCCAATTTATTACTGGATCAGCAGTTTCGAAAACCAAAGTTCCCCAACGGTCGAATATTTTCATTTCAATCTTACTGACAAATCGAAAACCTTGTAAAGGCATGAACACATCGTTGAATTCATCAGCATTAGGAGTAAAACTATTCGGTAATTCGTACCTCAAGCAAGTTTCTACACAGGCTGTATCGCTGTAAACACCTTCGTTCCCAAAGACATCAATACCACGAATCAAGTAACAACCTGCGGACAAGTTATCAAATTCATGATCGTAAGTAAATTGGTCAGACGAAGTAGTTGCAATTATTTCGAACAAATCAGAACCGGGAGGTGAAAAGTAGATTTGGTATTCAACGACATCATCGTCTCCACAATCCGTCCAAGTAAGATAGTTGGCAGAAAAATCCACACCGCTTTCAGAGCAATCGTTTTCCACCATTAACATTGGCGGGCAAGGCCCCACGGTATCAATTGGAATTCCACAACTTTCCTGTGAATCGTTAATCAAGGGTGAAAAGATAGCGGGATTAAAGTAGGTTCCCGTAGCCTTCACAAAGTAGCAATAGTCCTCACCATTCTCCAATCCTATATCTAAATACTCTTGCTCAGAGACAGTCGCTATGAGTGAAAGGGTACTATTAGGAGCTTCACTCCGATATACGTCGTAAGTTTGATTTTGCCAAGGAACAATTTCATCCCAAGTTACTCGAAGGGAATTACTTGAGGTTTGAAAACTAATAAATATAGAAGATGCTGCAGGCACTTCACCTATCAGGTTTCCATTCGAGTAAAATATTACTTTATACGAATACTGTGTATTCTCTGTATCTAAACTTGTATCAATGAAAACCGTGTCATTGGCTTCACTGAACGAGTTGGCAGTAAATTCTGTAATTTTTGAAAAGTTGGTACCTTCTTTATCTGGAGATCGATGAAGCTCGTAAATATAAGGTGGTAAATTTATTATAGTATCGAGTGCTTCCGCCTGAGGCTTTATCCAACCAATAAGGATTATTCCATCATTAGCATCTGTATCAATGACAGAAACGTTGGTCATAATTGGCACATCAGCCGGCAATGAATTACAATCTTTATCTGAAGGATAACTTTCCGAAATATTAATTGGAAAACCTGTTAAGCTGTTCGCATCCGAAAATTCGGCAACAACTCGATAAGCGTAAAGAGGGCCACGTTCAGCCGATAGATCGACAAAACTATAATCGCTAATTCGTTCGGCTACTTTTGTATATCCAGTTCCTTCCAAACCCATTTGACACTCATCGAAATCATCTTCTTCACAACCAATTTTCCTCCACACTGAAAAGCCTATAAACTTCTCGCTAGTGGCACAGAAGTAGGGATCATCCCAAGAGATTTCAATATTACCATTGACGAGATCGGTTGCAACACCGGTAACTGGAGGAGGAACCACTGTAATCAGCCAAGTTTCTATATCAGTCAACGGCAAGGGGCCGGTACCAGGAAAAACGAAGTTATCTTCTGCTTTTACTACGACTGTATATTGTGAACTAAAGATGTGATCACAGGTCACATTCCACGCAAAGGAACCTACTGCCGGCGGTGTTTGAAAACCTTGTACGACATCAAATTCCGCAGGGCTTTCATCGGCAGCGAATTCAAAAGGTGCACCAAAGGCTGTCATTTGAATGGCTTGTTCCGCATCATCAGTTGCGATAAAATTCAAATTCAAGGTTTCACCCACTCGAATACAAGTATCGTTAGCCGCGCTCAAATCGGGCGGCTCATTGCCTGTATCTTCCACGAAAATTTGCATATCTCGAATCATGGTTCCCACCTTTATTCCATTTCGATATTCAGTAATTAAAATGGCCACATTGTATTCGTCGGCCATTTGCGGAGAATCCCAAACCAACTCACCGGTTTGTGAGTTAATAGAAATATTGTTGTTTGGACCCGCCAATACTTGATCTGGGTAAACATAGCCCACTACCGGAGCTCCTTGACTAGCGAGAGGAACAATGAGTTCAAAATACAATTCGTCGCCATCGGGATCAAAAGCCGTTGGATTGTGAATGAAGGGGTAACCTACCTGTGCATAATCGATGGGCGGCAGACTAAGAACCGGAGAGCTGTTGTACCCAAAAAACTGTGGATCAGGAATAAACAGCGTGTCTTCAATGTAGAAAGGGACAGTAACCGAAGCGGTTATATTAACGATCCCATCATTTCGATTGGGGTCTTGCATACCGATGACGTAGAATGGAGCAAAGCCCGGATAAACGTGCACGCCTCGATAAGTATTTAGCCGAATTCCATTGCCCAAATTTTCGCCATCGGGAGTTCCATTGAAATTGTTGTCGGGACCATTGTCACGGTACAAAGCAGAGCTCGTATTATCTCCCCAGAAAATCTCCAATGAGTCGCGATCAGCCGCGGACATATTGTTCACCAAGTTGGTGTTGGTATATGTGGTGATGTTGAACTCGTACCGAAAGGGCTCGGTATCGGTAGGAGCGTGGATGTAAGTAATTTCTCCTGCTCGGTTGTGCGTGGCATAAGCACTCTCGCTCCATCCGAAGAAGGAAAGAATGAGCAGAACGACCGTAAAGGTCGAGCTAGCATTTTTTATTGAGGCGTGGAATAAATTCAATACTTGCATGGATTACTAAAATAGCCCGATTGCTGCAATAGTAACGTGTTGGAGCTTGCAATAGTGCGCATGATAGCCCTGAATCGGCAATATGCATCAGATGGGAATGATTGATGACTCCCGAGAGTTAAGATAGCTAGTATCACGGCTTAGCAACTCCCACAGACTGAGAGAAGCCAGACCATGCGTTATCTTATTTGTCAGTTGTTAGAGAAGCGAGGAAGTACTCACGATTCATTCGGGCAATGTTGGTCAAGGAAATGCCTTTCGGGCATTCTGCTTCGCAAGCGCCAGTGTTCGTGCAAGCACCAAAACCTTCTTCATCCATTTGGGCCACCATTTTCAACACCCGAGTATTCTTTTCAGGAGCTCCTTGCGGCAACATGTTCAAGTGTGCCACTTTGGCTGAGGTGAAAAGCATAGCCGATGCATTCCTGCAGGCTGCTACACAAGCACCGCAACCGATACAGGTAGCAGCATCCATTGCTGCATCCGCTGTTTGCTTATCGATGGGAATTGAATTTGCATCAACAGCATTACCCGTATTAACTGAGACAAATCCACCCGCTTGAATGATGCGGTCGAAAGCTGATCGGTCAACCGCCAGATCTTTCAATACTGGAAATGAATTGGCTCTGAAAGGCTCAATGAAGACGGTTTCTCCATCTTTAAAAGCTCTCATGTGCAACTGGCAGGTAGTGGTTTGCTCCCACGGTCCGTGTGGTCGACCATTGATTACCATGCTACACATTCCACAAATTCCCTCGCGGCAATCGTGATCAAAGGCGACTGGATCGTCTCCTTTTCGAATCAAATCCTGATTCAAAACGTCCAACATCTCCAGAAACGACATGTCTCGGTCGACGTGGTCAACGATGTAGTCTACAATTTTACCTTGGTCATTGGGTCCCTTCTGACGCCAAACTTTCAAATTCAGTTTCATACTTACTTGTAGCTTCTGGTTTTCAATTCAACGTTCTCAAAGTCCAATTGTTCTTTGTTGAGGATTGGATCTGCATCTACGCCAGCATGTTCCCAAGCGGCGACATAAGTAAATTCTTCATCGCGGCGCAAAGCTTCACCATCTTCGGTTCGGTATTCTTCACGGAAATGCCCACCACAAGATTCCTCGCGGTTAAGTGCATCACGGCACATGAGCTCACCCAACTCTAGGAAATCGGCCACTCGACCAGCTTTCTCTAGTTCTGGATTAAATTCCATGGTTCCTCCTGGCACTTTCACATCCGCCCAGAACTCTTTTCGAAGAGCCTGAATATCAGCAATAGCACCTTTTAATCCTTCGGCATTTCTCGACATACCGCAATGCTCCCACATAATTTTACCGAGCTTCTTATGGAAGTCATCGACTGTTTGAGAACCATCACTACCAGCCAGCTTATCGAGGCGATCTTTCACCTCTTTTTCTGCTTGGTCAAATGCTGGATGATCTGTAGAGATGGCTTCTTGTCGAATTTGCGTGGACAGGTATTTACCGATGGTGTATGGCAAAACGAAATAGCCATCCGCTAGTCCCTGCATCAAAGCAGAAGCACCAAGACGATTGGCTCCGTGGTCTGAGAAGTTACACTCACCAGCCGCATACAAGCCTGGCACAGCAGTTCCGAGATCGTAGTCGACCCACAAACCGCCCATGGTATAATGCACCGCTGGGAAAATTCTCATTGGTCGTTCATAGGGATTCTCATCTGTAATGCGTTGATACATTTCAAAGAGATTGCCATAACGAGCTTCGATGGCATCTTTTCCGTCGCGTTTAATCGCGTCTTTAAAGTCAAGGTAAACGGCCAATCCTTTCTTGTTCACACTACGGCCATCATCGCAAGCCATTTTGGCTGCTCTTGAGGCCACATCACGTGGAACAAGGTTTCCGAATGCCGGGTAACGGCGCTCGAGGTAATAATCCCGATCCTCTTCCGGAATGGTTTGAGGATCTTTCAGTCGTTCTTCGATTTTTTTAGGAACCCAAACACGTCCATCGTTCCGCAAACTCTCACTCATTAGGGTAAGTTTGGATTGATGATCACCGGATACCGGAATGCATGTAGGGTGAATTTGCGTGTAGCAAGGATTCGCAAAGTGCGCTCCTTTTTTGTAGGCTTTCCAGTTGGCCGTCACGTTAGAACCCATCGCATTTGTTGATAGGTAAAAAACGTTTCCGTAGCCTCCGGTTGCCAACACAACTGCATGTCCAAAATGTCTTTCCAGCTCACCTGTAATCAGATTTCTGGCAATAATTCCTCGTGCTACGCCGTCGATTTTTACGACATCAAGCATTTCATGGCGGTTGAACATTTCCACTGAGCCCTTACCAATTTGGCGACTCAAGGCACTGTAAGCACCAATCAACAACTGCTGTCCAGTTTGACCACGTGCATAGAAAGTTCGTCGAACTTGAACACCACCAAAAGAACGGTTGGTGAGCAATCCACCATAGTCACGAGCAAACGGCACACCTTGTGCCACGCACTGATCGATGATGTTCACACTCACTTCAGCCAAACGATGCACGTTGGCTTCTCGTGAACGGTAATCACCACCCTTGATTGTATCGTAGAACAAGCGGTAAATACTGTCACCGTCGTTTTGGTAGTTCTTAGCTGCATTGATTCCACCTTGAGCTGCAATACTGTGTGCTCGACGAGGAGAATCTTGGAAGCAGAAAGCTTTGACTTTGTAACCAGCCTCAGCCATCGTGGCCGCTGCTGCCGCACCTGCCAATCCGGTTCCAATAACCAAAACTTCAATTCTTGGCTTGTTGTTGGGGGCCACCAAAGGAATAGACGACTTATATTTCGTCCATTTATCGGCTAAGGCTCCTTCGGGGACTTTAGAATCCAATGACATATTACTGATGCTTTAACTACAGGTTTTTAATAAAAATAACGATTGGTTGCAGGGCAAACAATGCAGGAACCAGGATGGCAAATACTTGCCCCACAATCTTAATAATTGGGGTGTATTTACTGTGATTGATACCGAGTGTTTGAAAAGCAGATTGGAATCCATGAAAAAGGTGAAAAGCCAAAGCTGCTAATGAAATCAGATAGAAAACGACGTACAAGGGATTGGTAAAGGCTGTTACCACCACTGTATACAAATCTTTGAAATTGTTTTTGTCGACTGGTATGCTTCCCCAATGCATTTCAAACCAAAAGGTTTTCATGTGCACAACGATAAAGAGCAACAGGATACTTCCCAAGATGCCCATATTACGACTGGCGAAGGATGAACCTGCCGAACTTCCAGAAGCATACTTGGACTTACGAGCTCCTCGGTTTGCCCAAGCGAGAATCAATCCTTGCACAGCATGCAAAAGAATTCCAAAGTACAGCAGGTAAGAAGTTGTCTTGATAAGGGGATTGTGAGTCATGCTATAAGCATATTCATTGAAGGCCAGACCTCCATCACCTAGTAACAACTGCATATTCCCAGCCATGTGTACCACTAAAAATGAGCAGAGAAACAATCCACTCAAACTCATTACCACCTTTTTCCCAAGTGAGGAGGTAAAAAAGTTCACAATCCAGTTCATATATCGCTTTTGATTCAGAAAAAGCTTAGCAAATAATGCTATAGAGTTACAAATGTAGCTACCGAAGCACCATTCTGCTCTCTATTGTAAGGCATTATTTGCTAATTCGTTCAAATACTTTTCGCTTGTCTAAGGAGTTGCCAGAAACGGGCCAAAGAAGGTACAACAATATCTGCATCAACCAAGCTGTTATCATCCGACACAAAAACTGCTATCATCCCTAAATTTCTGGCAAAAAGCATGTCTGTGAGACTATCACCAATCATGACCGACTTATTCAATACAATATCGGAAAACTCGGCTTTTGCCTGCAATCCCATTCCGGTAGCTGGCTTTCGACTGAAGCTTCCAGTACCAGACAAATCTGGGCTGTAATAAATCTTATCGATAAAGCCTCCCTTCCTGTGGATGACTTGTTGCATATGCTCGTGAACGGCGTCCAGCTGTTCGGTCGTCATGATTCCCTTGGCTATTCCTTGTTGATTGGTAACGACAAAGGTTCGAAAGAAAAAGTCATTCATGGCGGCGATGCTGGCAGCTGCATTTTCCGTAAAAATGAAATCCTCCTTCTTACTCACGTATCCTTCGATTCGCTGGTTGATCACACCATCACGATCAAGGAATAAAGACCAGTTGTCGTCTATAATCGACAAGTCATACGCAGTAGGGCTTTCCATGCTTTAAAGGTAACTTTATTGATCGAGCTTGTTTACGGCATAGGGCGATGAGATCGATTATCTTGGGCCCATGAAAGCGGTAATTCTTGCTGGCGGCAGAGGAAGCAGGATGGGAGAGGAGAGCCTGCGCGTTCCGAAACCCATGATCGAGATTGGAGGTAAACCCATTCTTTGGCACATCATGGATCAACTTTCCAGCCAAGGCATTTCCGAGTTCGTCATTTTATTGGGCTACAAAGGCTACATCATCAAAGAATACTTCGCCAATTACTTACTACACGAAAGAGATTGCACCATAGATCTCGGCAATTCAAGCATTGAATATCACGCACAAGAGAGGACAAGCGACTGGAAAATAACCTTGGTAGAAACAGGTAAGGACAGTTTGACTGGAACAAGAATCCGCAAAGCCCTTCGCTACTTCGGTGGTCAGCGCTTTCTATTGACATACGGTGATGGTTTGGCCAATATTGATGTATCGGCATTGTTGTCATTTCATGAAGCCCACGGGAAACTGGTGAGTGTAACTGCGGTCCATCCCCAAGGGCGCTTCGGGAGTTTGGACATCGATGAACAACATGTGGTTTCGCAATTCAATGAGAAACCGAAGGAGAGCCGCAGAATCAATGGAGGCTATTTTATTTCCGAGCCAAAAATCACTGACTTCTTACCCAATACCGATGACTTTATGTGGGAAGATGCAGCACTAAAAAACATCAGCAAAACAGGAGAATTGATGGCTTATGAACACAATGGTTTTTGGCAGTGCATGGACAGTCCGCGAGAGAAGGAGTTTTTGGAAGAAATGCTGAGAAACGGAACAACTCCTTGGTTGATCACTTCAGATGATGCGAGATGAGTAAAAGTCCAATGCATATTTTTAGGGGAAAGAAAATCCTCTTGACCGGCCATACTGGATTCAAGGGAAGCTGGCTTCGCTTGCTCCTTGGAAAATTGGGAGCCGAAGTCGTTGGTCTTTCCAATACAGATTTATCCCAACCGAATCTGCATCAATTAATCTCTACTGCCAATGACTCCATTTCTTTTGAGATTGATAAAAACCCAAAAGAACTTCAAGAAATTATTGGGAACACCCAGCCCGATTTAATTATTCATTTGGCAGCGCAAGCTATTCTCAGAAGATCGCTAAAAGAACCGTACACTACCTTTTCTTCTAACACTCTGGGAACACTCAATTTATTAGAAGCATTTCGCAAGAGCTCTTGCTCCGCATTATTAGTAGTTACGAGCGATAAATGTTACGAAAACAAGTTGGGCAAATTACTGACCGAAGATGATCGGCTGGGAGGCGAAGATCCATACAGCGCATCGAAGGCCGCCGCTGAGATTATTTGCAAATCGTACAATGCGAATTATTTTCGAAATCATGGAAAGTTCATGGCAACAGCTCGAGCTGGAAATGTAATCGGAGGAGGAGATTGGTCGGAACATCGTTTGATTCCCGACATGGTTCGCGCCACCACAAATCAAGAAGAGCTTCACATTAGAATGCCTGAAGCAGTTCGTCCCTGGCAACATGTATTGGATGCTTTAAACGGATATTTATTACTTGGCGCGGGATTGCTCTCAGAAAACCACGACTGTTGTTCAGCCTTTAATTTTGGGCCCAATTCAAGTGACATTATTTCGGTTCAACAAATTGCTGATATCTGGAAAAAGAAATGGCCAGCTCTCCACTACAAAGTGAATTTGCAGAATGACAAAAAAGAAGTCTCACAATTAAGGCTTGATAATCAAAAAGCAAAAGAGCTATTAAATTGGGAATGCCAATGGACTTGCCATCAGGCTATCGAAAAAACAATTGAATGGTATCGAGATTTCAGCGCGCCAACAACAAGTAGAAATGCTGAAAGTCTTTGCCAGAGAGACATTATTGATTTTGGGTTTAAATTCCCAAATCAATAATTCAGTTAATGGGAGAACAGATGAGCAAGGAACATCAGCATTCACAAAAAATACTAATTCTAGGAGGGTATGGATATTTGGGTTCATACATCTCGGAAGCATTTCTTCGAGAAGGGTTTAAAGTTTGGATTTTGGGCAGGAATAAGCAAAACCATCTTGACCATTATGCTCACCATTTCATCAGTTGCGACATCAGCAATGAAAAAATGATAGCGAAAAAATTAAGCAACCTATTTTTTGACCTAGCAATTAATGCAAGCGGACAAGCTAGACACCGAAGCGATGATTACGCTCAAAAAGGACGAGCAGTACATTTTGAGGGCAGTTCGCACCTATTGAAACACGGCTCTTTCAATTCCTATTATCACATTTCTTCTTTCCATGTTTACGGAAGTTACGATGGCATCATAAATGAAGAAAGCCCCACGACTCCACAGAACAGATATGGCGAAATACTTTTAAAAACCGAGCAGCTGGTTTCAAGCATTTGCCAAGAGAAAGGAATTCTATTTAGTATTTTCAGACTCAGCAATGGCTACGGCTGTCCACACAGCAAAGAAATGACCCAATGGCAATTATTGCACAATGCCATTTGCAAGAAGGCAAACGAGGGAAAAGAGTTTATACTGAAATCTAATCCAAAATCTACACGTGATTTTATTTACTTGGGAGATGCGAGCAAGATTCTACTACAAATTTATCTGGAAAAAAAAGACATTCAATGCATTCAAAATCTATGTCGAGGAAAATCACACTCCATGGAATTTCTAATCAACTCTTGCGAGCGAGCATTTCAAAATCTGGCAGTAAAATCCGATTTGAAATTTTCTTCGAAAGAAGCGCATGGCTCAAGCCAAAGACTAGAAATTAAGAATGGAATTTTTTTAGGGAGTTTAGATTTCACTTTCAGAGATGTATTCGAAGAGGAAACCAAAAAGATCATTCAATTAATACGCGGCACTGAATCTTGAAATCCGAGGGTTTCTTCGATTTGGTATTCGTTGCGAGTAACGGAAGTCCGCGAGATCAATTCGCCAATAAATCCTGCCAAGAATAATTGCGTTCCAATCACCATTGCCATCAAAGCCAAAAAGAACAATGGCTGGTCAGTAACATCTCGATAATTTTGACCTTGGTAAATGTCCCAGACCTTTCCCCCAATCAAGTAAATGGCGGTAAAGCCTCCGAGCAAGAAAACGAAAGTTCCCATTGATCCGAAGAGGTGCATGGGTTTTTTACCAAATCGCGTAATAAACGTAACGCTCATCAAATCGAGAAAACCATTGATGAATCGTTCGATTCCAAACTTTGTAGTACCGTATTTTCTAGCTCGGTGAACAACCACTTTTTCCCCAATATTCTTGAAGCCTGCTTGCTTGGCTAGAATTGGAATTTGGCGGTGCATTTCTCCATAGACTTCTATAGACTTTACAACTTTGGTATTGTAGGCTTTCAATCCACAATTCGCGTCATGTAGTTTTATTCCGCTCAGGTAACTAGTGGCAGCATTGTATAATTTGGTAGGAATCGTTTTTGTAATGGGATCGTGGCGTTCTTTTTTCCAACCCGAAACCAGATCGAAGCCGTCTTCAATGATCATTTTATAGAGCTCCGGAATTTCATCGGGGCTGTCTTGTAGGTCCGCGTCCATTGTAATGGTCACCTTTCCACTTACTGCTCGAAAAGCTTCGTGCAGGGCGGCGGATTTTCCGTAGTTTCTACGAAAACAAATACCTCGAACTTCTGGATAAATCTGGGAGAGCTCATTCACCACTTCCCAAGAGCGATCGGTACTACCATCATCGACCATTACGACCTCGTAAGACAAAGCGTGCTCTTTACAAACGCGGTTTATCCACTCCAGCAATTCTGGCAAAGACTCCTCTTCATTATAGAGGGGTACAACTATGGAAATATCAACACTCATTTATCTCGCATATGGATCTCGTCTTCTTTTCTGCGTAACAGCTGCAACAAGTAAAGACGGGATAAAGCTCATGACTAAACTAGAAAATAGACCAGTCAAAATACTGGTAAGACCCATACTGTAATCAGCCTTTTGCAATTCTTCTATTGTTTGATCTATTTGTTCCTGCCCAGCACTAAACCAACTTTGCAGAATGTAAACGGTGAGTTCGATCGTATATTCTTTGGTGATGTTGACCAGTTCTGGATCAATAAAATTGAACATAATGAAAGTGAAAAACTGACTGATGATAGTGGATACCATTACGGTAACAATAGCAGCGATAAAAGCCTGACCAAAATTCATATAGCCACCCAATGACTTGCGAGTAGCTCTTGCCGCGAGGGTCATAAAAACGATCAGCATTATTATACTGACAAGTCCCACTTTGAAACTAACAATCAATTCAGGATTGATCACATAAAGTACCACTGTGAGCAGAATACTAAAGAGGCCTGCGAAGAGGCCATACTTGACACCATTAGCAAAGGATTTTCCCATTCTATCGCTTTTCAGTTTCAGTTAAAATCTCAATTTTCACCTTCGATATGCACACGAATCTTCAGCATAATGTTACACAACTACAGTTTGCTGAATCGATTCATTCATTTCTTTGCAAGTAACAACATGAAGTGAATACAAACTGTTACTTGTAAAGTTAAGTTTGTAATGAGTAAGGAGCAAGTCATTGATTTATTGATTCAGTGATGGATGTTCTCGGTACTTGCTCAATCTTTCCAAAATCTCAAGAGCAAGATTTCGATGGCCAAAAATATCAACGTGAGGATGATACACCATTTCCAGAGGACAGTACCCCTTTCGAGCTCACCCACCGTTTGATCTAATTTCGTGTTAACGTTATCAATAAAACTAACTTTTTCACCTGTGAATCGACTTTTCAACTCTTCAATACTCAAGTTCGTCAACTGCGACTCTTTTCGATTGAAATTAAATCCGAACCAAGCCAAAGCATCATCAGTATTTCTAAACAGTTGATAAAATCCGTCTTCTTTTAGTTGATTGTTGATGGTAAGGAAGGCCTGACTACCAATCACTTTTTGGCCTGGAATGAATTCTCCTTCATCGCCCTTCATCTTCATGATTGCTTCCGAGTTATCAACTGCTCGCCCGATGTCACTTACTTGAATTTGATCATCGTCGCCAATGGTGTACGCCAACTGCGACACCTCACCTCCAACAAAGGCGATCTCATAGATCATCGGTACAAAAACACCATGCGAAGGCAAATTTGAATGTTCTATCTCCAGTGAGGTAGCTGCTAAATATAGTTTTCCTCGCCCAACGGCATATTTACTCACCATGCTACCACCATCGCGGAATCGAAGCAATTGCTGCTCAGTCGTTCCAGAAAAACGGGTCAGCTCGAAGCTCTTTTTCGCCTTGGGAAGGTCAAGATTACGCGGCAGTCGGCGAAAAACATCTTTAAAAACCTCCTGGCTGGTATTGATCAAGTCAGCTTCTCGAGTTTTATCGACCAGCTCGCCGTATGTATTTGCTCTAACCGATCGCAGAAAGTTGTTGTAACCTTCTGGCTGCATGTTCATAGCTGGAAAGATCAGCACATTACCACCTTGGGTAAGGTAGCGGCGCAACTCATCTCCCAAACCAGAACTCATTTGTGTTAGTCCATTGAGTATGACAACTCGATTTTCATCAATTTTAGAGAAGTCGAGTTGACTGGCTTTTTGGTTAACGAATTTGAACTTATCACTTGCATCGTAGAGTGCTCGTAAAAAGCGATTTTCAGAACTCTGGTTGATGCCCAGTATTTTGATTTCCTCATCAATTTTAAAAGTCAAGTAGTAGCTGTCATCAAAGGAAACGGGATAATCGGTGATAACCAATTCGGCTTTATTCCAACCGGCATCAATCACACTGAAATTGATGGTATCTACTATACTCGCACCGGCTTTGAGATCGAAATCCTTTAGCGCTTTTGTTTGATCGTTGAGTTTGAGTGTCAATCGAGCACCAGAAACATCGTTGGTGCCAGCATTGTTGACCCGAAAGATTAATTGATTACTGGTGTTCAACATTTGAACTGGTGATTCGAACCAAGCAGTGTCGATGTATACATTTTGCTGATCTTCTCCTTGAATCGGAACTACGAACCAGTTGTAAGAGGTATCCATTTCCAAGTCCACGATGGACTCTTGGAAGTCGGAGAGGAGGAAGATGTTCTTGTTTTCTGCGTCCGAGTCGTCAAGCACCTGCTTCATCCGTTGCGTAACAGAGCTCAGTGAGTGCACATTAGGAGTAGTTGCTACTTCTTCGAGATAGCCGAGGAATTCATCTTTGTCGAGCAAGCGTTGAAACTTGCCTTCGAAGTTGTTGGTCACCAATTGAAAACGAACTTCGGGGCCATAAGCGTCCAGAATCTCTTGCGCCTTTTGTTTGGCCTTCTCGATCAAGGAAACATCCTGAGCGGTGGCATCCATACTAAAAGAGTTATCGACATAAACACTAACGGCTCGATCTCCTTTACTGACGGCTTTGTCGTCTTTGGGAATAAAAGGTTGTGCAAATGCAAAGACCAAAAAGGCCAATGCCAGCATACGCGAGAGCAAAACCAATAGGTGCTTCAATCGCGAACGATTGGCTTTCTCTTCCTTTACTTCCCTCAAGAACTTTACATTCGAGAAGTATACCTTCTTGTATCTACGAAAGTTGAACAAGTGAATGATGATCGGAATCAACAACACCAGCAGGGCAAGAAGGAAAGATGGATATAAGAAACTCATTTACAGGGGGTCAACGTGCATTAGTGCACCCACACCTTACTACAAAAGCTGTGCAGATTTCTTTATTGTACAGAAATAGATCTACTTGAATGAAAAGAATGTTAATCAAGCCTGTGCTGGAGGGCCTCCAAAGTTGATCGGTGGAATATTACTATTCATGTCGATATCTTTGATGGCACCGTTTTGCGCTTCAAATTTCCGAAGGTTTTCGAGCAAAGCTTTGTGCAAACGCTTAGCATGCTGCGGTGTCAACAGAATTCTTGACTTCACTTTCGCCTTAGGCACGCCCGGCATCACTTTGATGAAATCCACTACAAACTCCGTATTGGAATGGGTGATTATGGCCAGATTTGAATAGATTCCATCTGCCACTTCTTCAGTCAATTCTATGTTAATCTGATTATTTTTCTTCTCTTCCGACATCGTTCTATGTTTGGACTGTAAAGATCGCTATTTTTTTGCAGAACTGTTGTAGTTGTATTGTTGGACAAAAGCGGAAAAACTGTCCAAGGAAAGCGATATGAATGGGGTATCGAGGCGATGTTTTGAGCAAACCGTTCATGAATCCTTTATGCGTTAGCGGAGATAGCAAACTTGCGGCCAGCACACCAACCATCAAGTAGTAGAAGCTAAGAACGCACTGGAACTTGGAGGGAACTCCTACTGCGTCGAATAAAAATAACATTCCGTTTTACAAGTAGAGTAGAGAGCAAGATTACTAGAAGTAACCCGCTCCCCTCACCGAACCGTACGTGCGGTTTTCCCGCACGTACGGCTTTCTCGCATAAATTTCGTGACAAGGCATTCGCGAGTCGAGTCTTCGAAAAAGTGTACACCTGAATCCCCCCGTATTTAGTGGTCAATTCAGTGTAAGCATCTTGTCAATTGAGCTTACTTCTTCGCTGGCTTTTCCTAGAATAATGTCGATAATGTCGATCTGATAAATAGTGCCGTAATTTCTGTCTGGCGATTTGAAAGTGGCTAAGATCTGCTTGATCGAAGTGATTTAACCAACCCTGAGGGATTGGGTTAAGTACTGCGGCGACTTGAGGACTCTTAATCTATTTCGGACTCCATTATCATAGGTAAATCACCATCAGTAATGATCACTTTTGCATTTTGTGACTTGGCTAATTCCCTAAAAGCTTCAATCGACTTAAATTGTAAAATTTTTCGATTTAACCCCTCGGCAATGATCAGTTGAGCATCTCGAATTCCTGCTGCTTCTACTCTTTTTTGTTCCGCTTCCCGCTCGGCTTGTTGAATCACAAATTCCATTTGCTGAGCTTGTTGTTCTGCTTCCAATTTAGCTTCGATAGCGTTTGCCAAGCTCTGCGGTAATTTTATACTTTTGAGCAGTACTGCCTCAATTTCAATTCCTTTTCCATCAAGCAACTGCATCATTTGTTTTTTAATCGCCTTTTCAATTGTAGCTCTTTCACCTGTGTGCATATCTTTTGCAAAAAATCTAGCGCTAACATCCGAAACAGCTGAGCGGAAAATCGGAAGAATAACATTTTTTTCATAGTCAATTCCGATATTTCGCAGTATCTGCGGCGCCTTATTTCTATCGATATTATATAAGATTGACACTTCACTTTGGATGGTTAGTCCTTCTTTGGATGGAATATTCAAACCCACCTCCAAATTTTCTGTTTGAGTTGAAATTTTGATAACACGGGAAATCAAAGGATTGAAAACCTTCAATCCATCATTATAGGGTTTATCCGAATACTTACCCAATTTTCGCTTTACGCCTACCTCACCTTCCTGAATAGTGACACAGCTTTGAAAAGCTACACTCAAAATGATCATCGTTACTACAAACATTACATTAGAATTGGTCATAACTATGTTTTTGTGATTTCTACTTAGATTACAGAGAGAGATCAAATTTGTAATAATAAATACTCAATCCCTTCTGAAAATTCAAAGTGAATGTTTTACTATCGAATACAATAGCATTACTATTATACTGATACAATGATAACACATTTCACTTTCGAATGTTTACATTTTAGGAGAAATTTTTTTAATGTGTGGTGCTTTAATTTGTGCTAAGTTGATGAAAAATCAAGTAGTATGCTGATTGGAAGTGTTTATGGAAATTGCAACCCAATCAGCGATTCAATACAAATTAAATGAATCTATAGTGAGTAAGTAGAGTAGTTTTCACTGGAAGGTTTTTCGTCGGACAAGTCAATTCATTTGCCTCATGGTCCCAGGTCGGGCCTGTGAGTTTGTGAGTTTGTGAGTTTGTGAGTTTGTGGGCATAAAAAAAGCCGGCTCTCAAATAGAGAACCGGCTCACAATAATTCAATTATCTCTTATTCCCCTACTGGAGGTGTTGGAGGAGTTTCTTCAGGAGTTGAGTCAGCAGCTGGTTCTGCTGCTGGTTCAACTGGTGGAGCTATTTGCTCTACTCCTTCTACAGCTATCCCTTCCACAACTGCTGGAGCTTCTACTCCTTCCACTGCAGCTAGTGCAGCTGCCTTAGCAGCAGCAACGAGGCTGTCTTTCGCAGCGATTTTATCGTAATCTTCACGAGAACCAACAACCATGCGTGTAAACTCTTTTCTACCTGTTCCTGCTGGAATCAAGTGTCCAACGATTACATTTTCCTTCAAACCATCCAATGTATCAATTTGGGCAGCAATAGAAGCTGCACTCAATACTTTGGTTGTTTCTTGGAAAGATGCCGCCGAAATCCAACTAGCAGTTCCGAGAGAAGCTCTGGTAATTCCTTGCAAAAGCGGGGTTGAAGTCGCTGGAATTGCGTTACGGAATTGCACGATAGCAAGATCATTTCGTCGCAGATAAGAATTCTCTTCTCTCAATTGACGTAGTGTTACGATCTGGCCTTTCTTCAAGTTGTTAGAATCACCTGCATCGATGACTACCTTTTTATCGAAAATCTGATCGTTTTCTTCGTTCACTTCAAACTTATCGAAAGCAGAACCTTCCAAGAAGCGCGTATCACCCGCATCTTCGATGGTTACTTTACGCATCATTTGGCGAACGATTACTTCGATGTGCTTATCGTTGATCTTCACACCTTGCAAACGGTAAACTTCCTGTACTTCATTCACAACATACTCTTGAACCGCGAAAGGTCCCTTAATCGCTAGAATGTCACGAGGAGTAATTGCTCCGTCAGACAATGGCATACCTGCTCTTACGTAATCCCCATCCTGAACAAGGATGTGCTTAGAAAGCGGCACCATGTACTTACGTGTCTGGTTGTCTTTCGACTTTACGATAATTTCACGGTTACCACGTTTGATTTTACCGAAAGTGGTTACACCATCGATCTCGGAAACGATTGCTGGGTTTGATGGGTTACGTGCTTCAAAAAGCTCTGTAACTCGTGGCAAACCACCCGTAATATCACGAATCTTACTAGTTACCCTTGGGATCTTAACGATCGTTTGACCTTTGGTCATCTTCTCTCCGTTATCTACCGAGATGTGGGCTCCTACAGGAATATTGTAAGTCTTAAGACGCTCATTGTTCTTCGTAACGTGGATCATCGGAATCTTGGTCTTATCCTTCGAGTCGGTAACAACCTTCTCTTTGTGACCAGTTTGCTCATCCGACTCTTCACGGAAAGTAACACCTTCGATGATATTTTCGAACTCGATAATTCCTTCCACTTCCGTTACAATAACGGCGTTGTATGGATCCCAAGAGCAAATCAATTCGCCTTTCTTAACCGTTTGACCTTCTTTGGCAAACAATCTCGAACCGTAAGGAACGTGATTGGTAATCAAATGGCGACCTGATTCAGGATCGGTAATACGGAATTCACTCGTACGACCGATTACGATATTTTGCTTCTTGTCTTCCTTGTTTACGGCATTTTCGTCAACGAAAGTTACCGTTTTCAATTCATCGAAGTTCAAGACTCCATCGAATTTAGCTTCAAGGCTTGACTGCTGAGCGATGTTCGATGCCACACCACCTACGTGGAATGTACGAAGCGTCAACTGTGTACCTGGCTCACCAATAGACTGAGCGGCAACGATACCAACGGCATCTCCATGTTGCGCCATTGTATTAGTGGCGAGGTGTCTTCCGTAGCATGCTACACAAACACCATTTCGAGTTTCGCAAGTCAAAACCGAACGAATCTCCACTTCTTCAATCGATGTTTCAGCATCGAGGTGGACAGACATGTGGTCGCTGATCATCGCACCAGCTTCTACCAACACTTCTCCAGTAACTGGATCAGCAATATTATTCAAAGCACATCGACCAGCGATACGCTCGGCCAAAGCTTGAACAATTTCTTCGTTGTCTTTAAGAGCCGTTACGTTAATACCACGCAATGTTCCACAATCTTCTTCTACGATAACAGCATCTTGAGCTACATCCACCAATCGACGTGTGAGGTAACCTGCATCGGCCGTTTTGAGGGCCGTATCTGCCAGACCCTTACGGGCACCGTGAGTAGAGATAAAGTACTCGAGTACCGAAAGTCCTTCTCGGAAATTGGAGAGGATAGGGTTCTCGATAATCTCTGGTCCTGAGCTACCCGATTTTCTCGGCTTTGCCATCAAACCACGAATACCTCCCAACTGACGAATCTGCTCTTTCGATCCACGTGCACCCGAGTGGTACATCATATAGATCGAGTTAAAACCTTGATTATCGTACTGGAGTTTCGTCATTAGACTCTGGGTAATTTCAAGGTTGGCACGAGTCCAAACATCAATTACCGCATTGTAACGCTCATTATTTGTAATCAGACCCATCTGGTGATTGGCCGTAATTTCATCTACTTCATCCTGAGCACCTTCCAACAATTGTTGCTTGTCATCAGGCACGTGCATATCTAGCAGGCTGAAAGACAATCCACCACGGAAGGCCCAATGGAAACCAAGTTCCTTGATATCATCGAGGAAGTGTACCGTTGTAGGGATATCAGTTGCCGTAATTACTTCGGAGATAATTCCCTTCAAAGCTCCTTTAGAAAGAAGCTTATCGATGTAACCTACTGCTTTTGGTACTCTTTGGTTGAAGATTACTCGACCAACAGAAGTTTCCGTCAATTGATTCTTGATGGTTCCATCTTTCTGCTTCACGTCTACTTTCACACGAATTGTTGCGTGCAAGTCAACCGCTCCTTCATTGAAAGCGATGATTACTTCATCCGGTGAATAGAAGGTCATTCCTTGACCTTTCATCACACGTGTTTCATCAGTAACACGAGTTTTGGTGATGTAGTAAAGGCCCAAAATCATATCCTGTGAAGGAAGTGCGATTGGTGTACCGTTCTGTGGGTTAAGAATGTTGTGAGAAGAAAGCATAAGCACCTGTGCCTCCAAAACAGCAGCGCTGCTCAAAGGAACGTGAACTGCCATCTGATCACCATCAAAATCCGCATTAAATGCAGTACAAACCAATGGGTGAAGCTGAATTGCTTTTCCTTCGATCAATTTCGGCTGGAAGGCCTGAATTGACAAACGGTGAAGGGTAGGAGCACGGTTCAACATCACTGGGTGACCACGCAAGACGTTCTCCAGAATATCCCAGATTACCGGAACCTTCTTGTCTACCAATTTCTTAGCAGACTTCACCGTCTTCACGATACCACGCTCGATCAACTTGCGAATAATGAACGGCTTAAACAGCTCTGCAGCCATGTTCTTTGGCAATCCACATTCGTGCATTTTCAAACTAGGTCCAACGACAATTACCGATCGACCCGAGTAATCAACACGCTTACCCAATAGGTTTTGACGGAATCGACCTTGCTTACCTTTCAGCACATCACTCAAAGACTTCAATGCTCGACCACCTTCTGCTTTTACAGCATTTGATTTACGAGAGTTGTCGAAGAGTGAGTCGACTGCTTCTTGCAACATTCGCTTCTCATTACGCAAGATCACCTCCGGCGCTTTGATTTCAATCAGTCTTTTCAAACGATTGTTACGAATGATCACACGACGGTAGAGGTCATTCAAATCTGAACTTGCGAAACGTCCACCATCCAAAGGCACCAACGGGCGCAATTCTGGTGGAATTACCGGCAAGTACTCAATAACCATCCACTCAGGATTGTTCACGCGGTGCAAGTTTCCTTTACGGAACTTCTCCACGATGCTCAATCGCTTGAGGGCATCGGTTTTTCTTTGATTAGAGGTTTCGTTATCAGCTTGGTAACGCAAGTCGTAAGACTGCTGATCCAAGTCGATTCTTCCGAGCAAGTCGCGAACTGCGGCAGCACCCATCTTAGCGATGAATTTGTTCGGATCGGTATCTTCAAGATGTTGGTTTTCCGGTGGAAGTTTATCCAACAATTCGAAGTATTCTTCTTCAGTATAAAAATCGAGGTACTTAACAGGCTCTTCGCCTTCACCCAAAATACCTGGCTGAATAACGGCATAGCGCTCGTAGTAAATGATGCTCTCCAATTTCTTGGAAGACAAACCTAAAAGGTATCCGATTTTATTCGGCAAAGACTTGAAATACCAGATGTGCACTACAGGAACCACCAATTTGATGTGTCCCATTCGCTCACGGCGCACTTTCTTTTCGGTTACTTCTACTCCACAACGGTCACAAACAATACCCTTGTAACGGATACGCTTGTATTTACCACAGTAGCATTCGTAATCCTTAACCGGTCCAAAAATTCTCTCGCAGAAGAGACCATCACGCTCGGGCTTATACGTCCGATAGTTGATCGTTTCTGGCTTGAGCACTTCTCCAAAAGAACGCTCGAGAATCTTATCCGGCGAGGCAAGACAAATGGTCACCTGGGAAAATCCATTTGTAACTCTAGACTCTTTTTTAAATGCCATCCTCAGTTATATTTTTTACCGACTTCTCCAGACAAGGGAGAAGTCGATCTTTTTTAATCAATTGAAACAAATACCAGATTTCATGCATTCCATATTTCTGGACTTGCATTGATTCTGGTTTGGAAAAGAAGCCTATTCAAAAACAAGGTCCAATGCCAATCCACGAAGCTCATGCATGAGTACGTTGAATGATTCTGGGATACTTGATTCGGGTAGGTTTTCACCTTTCACGATGGCCTCGTAGGCTTTCGCACGCCCCTGAATATCATCAGACTTCAGTGTTAGCAATTCCTGCAAGATGTTGGCTGCACCAAACGCCTGCAAAGCCCAAACTTCCATCTCTCCAAAACGCTGACCACCAAACTGGGCTTTACCACCCAATGGTTGCTGCGTAATAAGCGAGTACGGTCCGATTGAACGCGCGTGCATCTTATCGTCGATCATGTGTGCTAGTTTCAGCATGTAGATCACACCAACTGTTGCCGGCTGCATGAAACGCTCTCCCGTTTCACCGTCAAACAACCAGGTTACACCAAGAGATGGCAACTGCGCTTCTTTCACTTTCTCCTCAATTTCCTCTACTGAGGCACCATCGAAGATAGGAGTCGCATATTTCTCGCCGAGTTCTTTACCGGCCCATCCAAGAACCGTCTCATAGATCTGGCCGATGTTCATTCGAGAAGGTACACCCAATGGGTTCAGTACGATATCAACAGGCGTTCCATCTTCAAGGAACGGCATGTCTTCCATACGTACAATCTTGGCAACGATTCCCTTGTTACCGTGACGACCTGCAAGCTTATCACCTACTTTCAGCTTACGTTTTTTAGCAACATAAACTTTGGCTAGTTTCAATACACCAGCTGGCAATTCATCTCCAATGCTGATGTTGAACTTCTCACGATTGTAGCGTCCGGTTTCGGCCTTACGCATGATCTCGTAATTGTGCAGCATACGCTTGATGAGATCATTTGTTGGCTCATCATCTGTCCAATCATTCGGCTCAATTTGCAAGTAATCCGGTACACCTTCTAATACCTTACGAGTGAGCTTAGTACCTTTCGGTAGCAACTCTTCGAAGTAGAGGTTACTAATTCCTTGCGACTTCTTGTCTTTCAACAATTCCGTCAATTTATCGAGCAAGCCACCACGAATTCCACTTTTAGCAGTCTTGTGTGTGTCTTCCAATTCTGCGAGCATTTTCTTCTCACGAGCTTTGGCGTCCTTGTCTTTCTTGGCGCGAGCAAACAACAGCTTGGAGATCACCACACCTTTTACAGAGGGCTTCACTTTCAAAGATGCATCCTTCACATCACCGGCTTTATCACCAAAGATTGCGCGAAGAAGTTTTTCTTCCGGAGTTGGATCCGATTCTCCTTTCGGAGTAATTTTTCCAATCAGGATATCTCCTTCCTTGATGTGAGCACCAATTCTGATGATTCCATTTTCATCGAGGTCTTTCGTCGCCTCTTCAGAAACGTTAGGAATATCGTTAGTGAGTTCTTCCTCACCCAACTTGGTGTCTCGAACATCCATTGTAAACTCATCGATGTGGATGGAAGTAAATACATCCTCTTTAACCACACGCTCAGAAATTACGATCGCATCCTCAAAGTTGTATCCTTTCCATGGCATAAATGCCACCATCAAATTACGACCGAGAGCTAGTTCACCCTTCTGCGTTCCATAACCTTCACACAGAATTTGTCCGAGGGCAACCGTATCGCCTTTACGAACGATTGGCTTCAAGTTCACACAAGTACCTTGATTGGTTCTGCGGAATTTGGTGAGGTTATAAGTTTTCACATCGCCTTCGAAGCTGACCAAACGATCTTTATCTGAACGATCGTAACGGATCACAATTCTTTCAGCATCTACGTATTCAACAACCCCTTTTCCCTCTGCATTCAAGAGCGTACGAGAATCAGTGGCTACGCGTGCTTCCAAACCAGTACCAACAATTGGAGAATCAGGCTGCAACAAAGGCACTGCCTGACGCTGCATGTTGGATCCCATGAGGGCACGGTTTGCATCATCGTTCTCAAGGAAAGGAATCAAGGAAGCGGAAACACCTACAATTTGGTTAGGTGCAACGTCAATGAACTGCAATTCATTCGGCTCCAGAATCGGGAATTCCCCAGAATCACGGCCTTTAATTTTGTCATTGATGAATTTTCCTTTTGCATCGATTGCAGCATTTGCTTGACCGATTCGCTTGTCGTCCTCTTCCTCAGCAGACAAATAGTGCACTGCATCAGCGGTAAGAACAACTTTTCCATTTTTCACTTCACGGTAAGGAGTCTCGATAAAGCCCATCTTGTTGATCTTTGCGTGCACGCAAAGAGTAGAGATAAGACCGATGTTCGGACCCTCCGGAGTTTCAATAGTACAAAGACGACCGTAGTGAGAGTAGTGAACATCACGAACCTCAAAACC
>Ga0079202_10000055_pt1 | contig 23247 bp, 20 predicted proteins | sample PorBlaBluebeHill_FD_68601 | JGI IMG/M metagenome (GOLD analysis project Ga0079202, IMG submission 68601) | Marine algae microbial communities from Blueberry Hill - Blueberry Hill, Maine | ecosystem: Host-associated > Algae > Red algae > Blade | place: USA: Blueberry Hill, Maine
TGGATTCTCGGCGTGCTGGCATTTCCGTTGATCGGCCTGATTGTCTGGTTCGTAGCAGGGCCAAAGGGCTGACGGGCTACTCACCTGGCCCGATTCTCGCCGTGATCGGTGCGTTTCCACCTCAGTCAACGCTGCACACATGAAACCCGCTCGCTTCTGGCCTCTGAAGCTTCTTGGTATCGTTGTCGTGTTGTTCGTCTTGCCGGTGGGCTGCATGGTGGCGGCGCACTACGGGGGCGACAGCGCCGGTGTCTGGTCGTCTCGACATGGCAGCACTCACCAGGCGCCAGACGCCGACACGGATGAAGCCGTCATCCAGGTCTATGCGGCAAGGGCCGCTCGATGGCGAGGAGCCATCGGCGTGCACACCTGGATCGCGACGAAACGAACGAACGAGCGCGCCTACACGCGGTTCGAAGTCATCGGCTATCGGGTCCGGTACGGCGGCGGTGCAGTGCGGGTCCGAGAGGGTACGCCCGACGGCATGTGGTTCGGCAATGCGCCGACGCTGCTTCGCGAAATCCGCGGAGACCAGCGCGTCGACGACATGATCGAGCGCCTGCATGTCGCCGCTGACGTCTATCCCTACAACGACGTCTATCACGTCTGGCCCGGGCCCAACAGCAACACCTTCATCGCCCATCTTGCACGCAGCGTCCCCGAGCTTCGGCTCGAACTTCCACCCAATGCCGTCGGCAAGGATTACCTGCCCGGGGGTGCCATTGCCGCCTTCACGCCCAGCGGAAGGGGTGTACAGCTGTCACTCGGCGGATATGCGGGGTTGCTCGCAGGGTTCGAGGAGGGTGTCGAAATCAATCTGCTGGGCCTGACCGTCGGACTCGATGTCTTCCCGCCCGCACTGAAACTGCCCGCCGTCGGACGAGTCGGTTTCGCCGACCTGCAACGACGCGAGATGCACGTTGCCGATTCTCCTGTCGCCGAGTCTGCGCCAGAGGTCCACTAGCGCGTCGAGCGTGCACCCCCGCCCTTGTCAGTTGACAGGTGTCTGCTCGGGGCGAGCTGACGCATTGTCGCGAGCGACTTCGAGTTCTGCGAGCGCCTTCTGCAGGCTGAGCATTTCCCGATGCATGGCCATCATCTGATCGCCAACCTCCTCGAAATAACCGTCTATCCACCGCGAACAGGCATCGATGATCAGGTCGCGTTTTTCGGCATCAAGCTTGCTGCCCGTATCGATGACGATCGAGTCGAGTGATGGCACCGGGGGTCCCGGCCAACGCGCGATCGTCTGCCTGGCCCGGTACAACCAGCGCACGGCGACCTGCGGATCAGGATGACCCACGATGGCGTCCCGAACTGCCGCTTCGAGCAGTCGGGCGGAGCGTTCCCGGGCCGCTGGAAAATAGTGAATATCGCCCATTGACGGAGTCCTCGTTGCCTGTTTGGCGGTCTCCCCAGCTTGCCCCCTGGCGACACGCCGCGGCTTGTCGCGGGTCACGCTTTCCAACAACTGACAGCCCGTTTCGAGTGAATTGACAATGTGTTTCGACTCGGTCGACTGTCAATACAGTCAGCTTGTTCTATTTTCCTCATACTCTGCCTTTCTTCCCACACTGTCATCAAATTGTCACCTCGCCCCATGCTGAAACGGATTCCGTGGCCGTCACCGCCCTTTGCCGCATTGCCTGAGAATGCCAGGCACGCGGTCCCGCGAACGCTGACTTTGCTACCGCTCTTGCTGCTCATCAGCTGCGGAAGCGGTAGTGATGGAAGTGACGGCAGCCATACCGACGATGTCCGTACCGTCGAACTGGATCCGACCCTCGATGGGATACGTGAGGACGGTGAGCCTGCAATACCATCAGGCGCGCCAGGCGATCCCGCAGGGGACAATGGCGAGACCCCGCTGCTTCCCGGTGAATTACCCCAACCGGCTCCTGAAGGGTCAGCTTATTCAAGCCTCACTGACACGCCGGCACCCGACGCTGGCGATGAACCGACACCGCAGGACGAGCGTTTCCACACCTCTGTCGATCTGCCGATTCTTGAAGATCCGTATCGTCCTCCGTTCGTACCGTGGAGCGACATCACCGAGGCGGAATTTGCGCAAGGACCGCTTGCGCCCGTGGTGATCGCGCCTCCGGGTCACGACTTCGACGAGAACGAGCCGCCCTACTTCCCTGATCTCGGCAACGTGACGGTCGCCGCGGGCGATCGTCTCGAACTCCATCTCGCTCCCGTAGACCCTGAAGGCGGCGTTGCCGGTCAGTACCTCAAGGAGCTCTATCCCGGCGCAACCTACGTCGACAACTTTGACACGACCCGCACATTCGAATGGAGCCCTCTGCAACCGGATGTCGGCATTCGAAATTTTACTGTCTACACGGTCGACCCGACCGATCCCCGGCTGCGAGTTGCCTACACCATCCGCATCAAGGTCGTTCTCCCTGAAGATCCCGCCAGTATCGTCAACCTTCGACCAGGCATCGATCGCGTGGCACCACAGACCGTCAGGCTGGGCGATCCGGTGGTCGTGCAGATCAAGGGAACCGACCCCAACGGCACGCTTCCTCGGGTCGAGATCACCGAGTATCCGCCCGACACGACCTTCATGCGTCATCGCGATGATCCGCGAATTCGCGTGCTTCGGTTCGTGCCGACAGAAGTAGGCACGGTCACCCTGAAGGCCATCGCACACGATGCGGTCGATCCGGAACTCACGTTGCAGAAGTCGATCGTTATCAATGTCGAGCCGGCCGAGGGGTTCGAGCGACGCGGCGAACGATTGCGGGATCTTGCCAGCGCCCGTGGGTTCAGAATCGGCTATGCCTCCTCGACCCGGCCCTACCACCGGGCTGACGGAGGACTCTACGCGGCGACGGCGTCGACAGAATTCAACATCGTGACGCCCGAGAACTCGATGAAATGGGACCGCCTGAACCCGACCCCGGGAGTCTACAACTGGGCAGCTGCAGACAATCTGATCTCTTTCGCACAGGCAAACGACATGCTCGTGCACGGACACACACTCGTCTGGTACACACAGCTGCCGGCCTGGGTCAAGGAAACGGCCCCCGACACGCGTGAAACCCACATGCGCCAGTTCATCGAACGCGTGCTCGAACGATACGCCGACGAAGTTCCGCTCTGGGACGTCGTCAACGAATCACTCGACAGCAATGGCGGGCTGCGCAACTCGATCTGGCTCGAGGCGATGGGGCCGGAATACATCGAGAAGGCCTTTCGCTACGCACGTGCGGCGGCACCTGACGCAACACTTCTCTACAACGAATACGACATCGGCTGGCAGGGTCCGAAAGCGCGCGGACTGCTTCGCCTGCTCGATTCGTTGATCGACGCTGAAACACCGATCGATGGCGTCGGCTTCCAGATGCACGTCGACGCGGATTTCGATCTCTTCCATGAGCTCGCTGACATGCTCGCCGAGGTCAGCGCTCGGGGACTCGATGTCTACATTACCGAGCTCGACGTATCGATGCGTGGCAACCAGACCCTGGCGCAACAAGCCGCCGTCTATGGAGGCGTACTCGCGGTCTGTCTCGAAGCGCCGCGCTGCAAGGCCTTGCAGACCTGGGGCTTCACCGACCGATACTCCTGGCGCGAGCCACACACGCCGCTGTTGTTCGACCGCGAATACCAGCCAAAGCCTGCATACCGGGCACTGCAAAGGCGACTGGCAGGGAACTGAACGGTATCAGTCGTCTTCGTGGCGCACGCTGACGCCCGGCGTTCCCGTGTCGTCGACGGCGACATCGATGACGATCGGACGGCAACACACCTGACAGTCCTCGATGTAATTCTGAGCCTCTACCGAACAGTCGACGTCTATCTCGAGTGTTTCCCCGCAGTAGGGACACTGCACCGCAACCAGTCGCAGAAGGTCCATGCGCTGCTGATCGCTATTGAACGGTCGTCGGCTCGCCCGCGACACTGCGGTTCGCGATGGCCTTCACGACCACGAACAGGGCGGCAAGGAAGAAAGCCATAAACCAGGCAAGCGACCACTCGCCCATGCTGAAGCCGAGAAACCGCCAGTGGACTTCGGCGCAGTTGCCGTCACCCTTGAACAGCAGTGAAATCGTTTCGAGCAATGGCATGTTGTCGAGCCAGTATTGCAGACCCGGGCCACATTCCGGCACCTGTTCCGGAGGCAGGTGTTGCAGCCAGACCTGGCGCGAAGCCGTCAGGATACCGCCCGAAGCGGCAACGCCCATCAAGCTGGCGGCCAGAGTCTGCAAGGAGCGACGGCCGATGCTCGAGAAGCCGATGATCGCCGCGATGCCGATGCCCGCATAAAACGCGCGTTGCGTGATACACAGCGGGCACGGATCGAGGTAGAGCTGGTACTGCGCGTAGTAGGCATAGCCCAGCAAACCGGCAACCAGCATGAAGCAGACAAGCCAGAACCACCGCCGAGAGCCGAACGATGAAGACAGGGACGATGCAGACAGGGTTGAATCGCGAGTCATTCGAGCCACTAGTGAATGAGAAAGTGATCGACAAAATAGCGGCCGCCCTTGAGCGCAACCGTCATCATCGCGAGCGTCTGCCCTTCGGCACGCTCGAACGACTGGTCCCACACCAGGGTGAAGGATTTCGGCTTGCGAAAAATGCAGCAGAGCTGCCGTTCGCCCGGCGCCCCTCGAGGCTGACCCAGATCGAGCTGGAAAGTTTCGGGAGGACGCTGCCCCTTCAAGTCGACAGAGAAATGCCGACTGTGGAGTACATAGTCACTACGGGCGAGCCCGAGCATGACATCGTCCATCATCGGTTCGGCTATACGCCCGATCTCGGCGTCGTCCAGTGCGAGGCAATCCATGCACGCAATTGTACCCGCCGGCGACGGCCCTGTCGGGCAGCCATTGCCGGCCGGTTGAGACAGCGAACCCCCTCGACGATGCGCCGTGCCCGGAAAGCGCCGCGGCACGGTGCATTCGTCACCCTGCGTAAACGCACCGGGAGCGCCGCCCTGGCCTCACTCGCGGTTCTGCTTGCCGAGACGAAAACCCCGGTACCACTCCTTCTCCAGCGCTTCAGTCGCGAAGTAGGAGTGATGACAATTTGACGGTTTGGTACCTTTCATGCCGGCTTCCATGCCCGCCTTGCGTGCTGAGGCAGAACTCACTTTAGACAAGGGTTTGAACGCCTCTGAAATGACGGTATTGAGGCCGACGAAATCGAACGTACGGTTCATTGGAGAAGCTCCGGAAAATTGCATTGGCCGGGCTTGTCCCGGATTTCGCAGGCACCGTAGCATGCGATTTCCAGCCTTCGAGGCGCACTGGTTCTCGTTCCGGTCAGCCTCGCTGCCCACGATGGCAAAGCTTGCGCGACACGTCAAAAACCCGACGCGACCGAGGCCACGTTTAACGAGGATATCACCCAGGGAGAGATCAGGTTTCCGTTCGAGCCTGCACGCAGGCTTTCTTGAGATCGCGTTTGAGGGACGCACGCGCGCGCGCCCTTGCCTGCCCATCGCGCTCGCGAAGTACGGCCGCCGGGTGCAACGTCAGGAGCAAGGAGCGGCTCCCGTCGAAGGGGCTGAGAACTCCGCGCGCCTCACTGATTCGCGTAACCCGACCGGTCAATGATCGAGCAGCCGAGGCGCCGAGGCCGACGACAACCTGTGGCGAGACCAGCCGTATTTCCTCGAACAGCCAGGGTCTACATCGTTCGATGACATCGGCATTCGGGGTGCGGTGCAATCGACGCTGGCCCTTGGGTACATAGTCGAAGTGCCGCACGGCATTGCTGAGGTAACAGCGCTTGGCAGGCATGTCCAGTTCCGCCAGCAGTGTTCGAAGCAGTTGACCCGCCGGGCCGATGAAGGGTCGTCCCTGAAGATCTTCCTGGTCGCCAGCCTGTTCGCCAACGAGCATCAGTCCCGTTCTCTCAGGCCCCTCGCCGTGAACGGTCTGCGTCGCCCGACACGCGTGTGCGCAGCGCGTACAGACAGACGATTTCCGCCGCAATTCAGCCAGGGACGACGAATGTGGCATTGCATCGACGGGCGTGATCCTCGCGGCGGGCGCCACTGCGCGTGCGGCGAACCGGGCCGGTTCGCTCGGCGAGGCAGCGAGCATGGCCGTGTGGCGCGTGCCCGCATCATGAATCAGATTCGCGATCAACGGCGCCTCGGGCAGATTCTTCCAGTACTTGACCGGCATCTCGGAACACATGGCATCGACTCGCAATCGCGCCGGATTGAAGATGTTGGCGAAATACGTCTTCCACAACGCTTCAACCGGCTCGTCGCTCGCCAGACCGGACCGCTCACTCCCCGCGTCAAACACGAGTTCATGGCCATCCCAGTGCGCACTTTCGTCTGGCGTCAGGATCGACCAGCACATGTTCGCAAAGCGCCTTTGAAAGAAACCACTGGCCAGACGAACGATGTGGTGGTCGGGCTCGAACCAGGCAACGTACTGCTCCCGTGCGACACCCGACACCCGTCGAAATCGCACGAAGGCGTGCATCTTGTGCCGGTCTCGCGCCACCGCACGCGAAAGCTCGCCAAGCCGGTGCATGTCATCGTCGAGCGGATTCGCGAGAAGTCCCTGCTCTCCGCGAGCATGTCGCCAGAGAACACGATACAAGGTGGCAAAACGATCGGTCGCACGATGACAGACCACCCGCTCGGCCAGCTCCAGAAACGATGCCGGCACGCTGACCGCAGGTGTCGAAGAATCTGCACCATTAGGCGTCGCATGATCCGCATCGGCAAAGAGATCGTCCTGACGAGTTCTTGCATCCCAGACCACATCATGAGGAGCGACGTTGTCTCGCAACAGCTCACGAGCGGCACGACGCCAACCGGCCGCGTCGGCAGGATGCTGGAGTCTGACGGAGACGCTCATGCGAAGAGGTCCAGCTGTGCGCCCTGCTGCATGACTTGCTGGCGAAGGTGCTCACCGTCAAGCAAGGCATGTGGCGTCCAGTCTCGCGTCACCACGAACGGCTTGAGCCTGACTACAGAACCCGATACCCGCTTGAGATCGGCGAGCCCGAGCCGCCGGAAACGGCGACCTTCGATGATGCGTTCGACACCCCGTGTGCCCAGACCAGGCACTCGCAGGAGCCACTCACGCTCGGCGCAATTGATATCGACGGGAAATTGCTCCCGGTGCTTGAGCGCCCAGGCGAGCTTCGGGTCGATGGCTTCATCGAGCATGCCACCCGCGCCACCCGCGATGATTTCCTCGACCTCGAACCCATAGAACCTGAGCAGCCAGTCAGCTTGATAGAGACGATGCTCGCGCACCAGGTTCGGCGGTGCCAGAGGCAGACTGTCGCTCGCGTCGGGGATCGGACTGAAGGCCGAATAGTAGACACGCTTCAGCCCGTAGCTGGCATAGAGCGACTGGCTGCAGGAAAGCAGTTCACCGTCTACCGCCTTGTCAGCGCCAACAACCATCTGGGTGCTCTGGCCCGCCGCTGCAAACGCCGGCGGAGCATGCTTTCCGAAACTCCGCTCCCGGCTTTCGTCGAGCTTGAGACGAATGGCCGCCATCGAGCGCCGAATGCTCGTCGGCTCCTTCTGGGGAGCGAGCAATGCCAGGCTGGCTGGACGAGCCAGTTCGATGTTGATGGACAACCGATCAGCATACCGACCTGCCGCGGCCAGCAGCTCGGGAGAAGCTTCCGGAATGGTCTTGAGATGGATGTATCCGCGAAAATCGTGGACGACACGCAGACGCCGGGCGACCTCGACGATCTGCTCCATGGTGTAGTCGGGATTCCGGATGATGCCCGATGACAGGAACAGTCCTTCGATGTAGTTTCGCTTGTAGAACGCGAGGCAGAGATCGACCAGTTCATCGATTTCGAAGCGCTCCCGCCGCACATTGCTCGACACACGGTTGACGCAATAGAGGCAGTCGAACGTACAGAAGTTCGTCAACAGCACCTTCAGGAGCGATATGCAGCGACCGTCAGGCGCATACGAATGGCAGATGCCGAGACCTTCGCTACTGCCTACGCCGCGTCCATCAAGCGAGTCCCGTCGGCTCGAACCGCTCGATGCACACGATGCATCGTACTTTGCCGCGTCAGCCAGCACCGCCAATTTGCCCATCAGACGGAGTGGAACACCCGCTTCCAGTTGACTGTTCATCCATACAGCGTATCAGAAAAACTGGTATCCACCGGGCTCGTTGTCAATGCTGCCAATGCACGCTCCTGTCCAGCTCGAGCAAGCTATCCTTGCAGTTGGCAGTGGGTTCATCCCCGCACTCTTTTTCTGATCACCGATGGTGCGGCCGTCGTGACATGGATACGTTCGATCCGAACCGGCCCCTGTCCTTGGCGATTCGCTGTCATCCGGACAGGACTGCGCCTGCATCGGCAGTCGCGGCCAGAACCGTCACCACGAGAAAGTCACGATGGAAGACACAGACGTCGTCACGGCAACTGCGCTGGAAACCGTTAACGATCTGCTAGCCGCATTCGTCAGTCATATTCCTTTCGTGATCGGCGCCTTCCTGGTCCTGACCATCACCTGGCTCCTGACCCGCACCATCGACAGCTTCGGCGCTCGACTACTCGGAAACTGGAAGAAGCGTGAATCCGTCAAGGAGCTGATACTTCGGCTGATCAGCATTCTGGTCACGGTACTCGGCCTGCTGCTCGCCGCCATCGTTCTCTTTCCCGGATTGACGCCCTCGAAGGCTCTCGGTGGTCTCGGGCTGGTATCGATCGCTGTCGGGCTGGCTTTCAAGGACATCTTCGAGAATTTCTTTGCCGGCATCCTGATCCTTTGGCGGTTTCCGTTCGAACGTGGCGACTTCATCGAGTGTGATGGCATCGCCGGTCGTGTTGAACGTGTACTTGTGCGCATGAGCTATATCCGTCTGACGAGCGGCGAGCTTGTGGTGGTACCCAACGCCTTTCTGTTCAAGAACCCGGTCACGGTACTGACCAGCCTGGACACGCGACGGGCCACCATCATTGCCGGCGTTGCCTACGACGTCGACGTACCGACGGCAGTCGACGTCATCTCGCGCGCCGTCGAGTCCTGCGACAGCGTGAATCGCGAGCGCCCGGTGCAGATATTTCCGCAAGGTTTCGGCGAGAGCAGTATCGATATCGAGGTCGCATGGTGGACAGGCCCCGAGCCTGTGGACATCAGGCGCTCGCGCGCGGAAGTCGTCGTCGCCATCAAACAGGCTCTCGACGCCGAGGGCATCGAGATTCCCTTCCCGTATCGCACGTTGACCTTCAAGGAGCCCCTGCCACTGCAAATTACGGGCGCCGGGGACCAATGAATCAGCCGTCTGGTGACGCCGAACCCGGGTCTGACATTGCCAATTCGACGCAAGCCGATGCGATCGACGGCGGCACGTCGTCTGTACGACACGCCAAGGTGTCGAGTGCGCTCGTGCAGGCGTTTCGGCACGGCCGCGGGCGAGCGGCACGAACGCCCTTCGCCATACCGGCACGTGGCTGGTGGGATATCGTCCGACGCGTCGCCGACAAGGTCACCAGAGAGAACGTATCGATTCTCTCGGCAGGGGTTGCGTTCTACGCCATGCTGGCCATTTTTCCAGCCTTGGGTGCCATCGTCACCCTGTACGCACTCGTCGCGAATCCCGATGACGTCACGACCCACTTTCGCGCCATCGCATCGATCATCCCGCCTGATGTAGCCAACATCATCGATGGCCAGCTCACGAGCCTCGCAAGGCGGGAACAGGAGAAGCTGGGTGTTGGCGTGCTGGTCGGCGTGCTGTTCTCTGTCTGGAGCGCACACCGCGGCGTGGATGCGCTCGTACGCGCGGTGACGATCGCGTATGAAGAGGAAGAGACACGGGGCTTTGTTCGAATGAACCTGCTCACTTATCTACTGACCCTCGGCGCCATCCTGCTGGTGGTCACGACGGTTGCCCTGCTGGTCGCCGTGCCGACCGCGCTCGCCTGGCTCCCCGTGTCCGGACTCGCGACGCTTGCAGGCCGAGCCTTTGGCTGGGTCGTGTTCGTCACGGCCGTGCTGCTTGCGTTGAGCGTGCTCTATCGCTACGCACCGCCCAGAAGGCCCGCAAACTGGCGCTGGGTATCGCTGGGCGCTTTGACAGGCACCTTCCTCTGGCTGGCAGGTTCGGTCGGATTTTCGCTTTACGTGACAAGCTTTGCCAACTACAACGAGACCTACGGGACGCTCGGTGCCATCATCGTGTTGCTGCTGTGGTTCTATCTGACGAGTTACTCCATCGTTCTCGGCGCAGCGCTGAACGCCGAGATGGAGCATCAGACTGCCCGAGACACTACCATCGGAGGCGACCAACCGCTGGGGGAGCGAGGTGCGTATGTGGCCGACACGCTTGGCGACATCCCGTAGAGAATCGTATTGCGCCCTGAAGGATCGTATTGAATCCTGAAGGATCGTATTGAACCTTGAAGGATCGTGCCAGGCCTTAGAGCGCCGGAACCCGCCGCGACGGTCCGATACTGGCTTCAGCCTCGATATCCAGACAGGGCCACCGACCCGTTTGCCGGATCAGCTTTTCTCGAAGGTCAGGGAAGCCCAATGACTTTCCCAATGCGGAGCCAGCGCAGGTTGCGCCTCCACCGTCGTCTCTCGAGGCTCGATGACATGTACTGCATTGAGCAGATAATCACCCGGTTCATCGATGGCGAACGCCAACTGCCCGCCGGAATCACTCCGCCCGATTCGCCGGCTGACAACGCCATCAGCCATCCGCAGAAATATCTCGACCTGCGAATCTGCAAGCGGCTGCCCTTCGAAAAGGAGCATCAGATCGATGGCGTCATCATTCGAAGGATCGTTCTCGGCAACGATTTCCAGGCGCGTACCGAGCGATGCAAGCACGGCACTCAAGCGTTCTTCGACGCCCTTGGCGCTTTCTCCCGCGTACACAAGCGTCTTGGCGTATCGATAGTATCTTTCTCGAATCTCCACCTCCGGTAGCGCACGCGCGACGTGTCGTTCCACAATTCCGGAGGCACCGTGGTAGTCGAGGAAAGTCGTGAAGTCAGCCATCGTGTCGTAGACGAGCGGCCGCGCGCCCGTCTCTACCAGAAGCATGTAGGGTCCAGCGTCGCCGACCGGAATGCGGAAAGCCGGAAAGTCACCCAGCCTGCCCTCGACGTCGATGACCTCGTTCGATCCGACGAGCTCGACGCGCTCCATTCTCCTCGGGTCGTACGGAAAACTCGAACCGCTGAAATCTTCCCCGTTACGAATATCGACTAACAGGAGCCCGCCCGCATCGGGCGTGGCGTCCAGTGGATCGAGCCAGTATTCGTGGGCCGTCACCGATGCAGTCAGGAGTAACCCGCCAACGCCCGCTGCCAATCGATCTGCCCAACCCACCCCTCTTGCCCATAGCCCGGTCAACTCAAGCGCTTTCCTGCGGTGCAGCCTGCCGTGAATTCTCGAGGTCGTTCCACCACGAGCGTGCAGCGTTGTTGACCGTCGTCGCGTCGAACCGCGCCACCCGATCGGACGGCGGCAAGGGTTCGTCACGAAAGAAGGCGGGCAATTCATCATCCTGCTCGTCAAACCCTGCCTCTCGATTGAATTCTGCCTCGAGTCGCAGCGTTTCCTCACCAAGTTCCACATAGAACGCGGTGTCCAGGGATGTGCCGTGGGCATCGTTGATGGCCTGCACGATGAAATCGAGTTTCTCGTTGGTCACGGATCGGCCAAACACGCACAAGCCGAGAGAATCAGCAGCAGCGCAAAGTACCTGGATCTCGAGGCTCGTGGCGACGAGATGTTCTACGTCCTTGCCGGTACTGTCGTAGGAAGGCAGGTTGCCCGTGGTGTGATCGGCACCTTGCGCCGTCAACATCATCGACAAGCCAGTGACCTCGATAACCCGGGGGTCGTAGGCACTGATCGTCTGCTTCTTTATCACGGGTATTCGACTGACACCGAGTGCCTCGCCAACCCGTGCTGCACCCTCAGCCCAGAACTTTCCGTTGGCACTCCCTGTGCGCAACTCGTCAAGCACCGTGAGCATCCACGGCACATCACCGAACTGACCCTTGCCCGCCTCCATCAACACCCCGATGGTGCCGCCGAGTTCGATCGTGTCGACGCCGAGATCATTGGCGTGGAAATTGAGCATCGCCAGATCGTCTGGATCCTCCAGGCCACAGTTGGTTCCAAGCAATCCGATGGTCTCGTATTCGATAGGCGATACCACTTCGTTTCCATCCGCGTCGGCATAGACGTTACTGCATTGAATGATGCAGCCAGGCATGCAGGCATGTGTCTGCTCACCGCCCCGTTCGAGATTCTGTTCGCGGAGGAAATCACCCCCGAGCCTGAACGGGGCCTCGTCGGTATCTATCGATCGCCCCGAGCTGAAGTTCCTGACGGGAATTCCGCCGACATGATTGGTGTAGTCAGCCACCATGGCGGTGCCGGTCTGCTGAAACGCCTGGATAGCAGGCTCGGCATCCAGAAGCTTCCGGTAGGTCTTCACGGCTCCCATGACTTTCTTCCGGTCATGCAAGGCGGGCATGCGGTCCAGATCGACAATGATGGCCTTGACCTTCTTGGAGCCCATGACCGCGCCGACACCGCCACGCGCCGCGAGACGTGATGGGCGCAGATCCGTATCGCTGAAGGCGATGCCGGCCAACAAGCCCTGGTACTCGCCAACGGGGCCACACAATGCAAGGCTGACTTTTTTTCCAAAGCGCTCATGCAACCTGGCTGCGGTGGCGAAATTTCCCTGACCCAGGTAGTCCGACGCGTCATGAAACTCGATATCGCCGCCCTTCCGTACATGGATCAGAATCCACTCATCAGACGCGCCCTGCAAGGTCAGGCCCGCAATGCCGAGCTGACCCAATCCGAAGGCGAACGTCCCACCGCCATTGGACTCCTTGATGCCGAGCGTCAGGGGGCTCTTGCAACCGACACTGATGCGATTGGCATTGGAGAAGTTCGTTCCGGCGAACGGCCCCGCCGAGAAGATCAGGGGATTTTCGGCCGACAAGGGGTCACAGGAAGCCTTCCCTGCTGCCAGCAGCGACCGGGCAATGTGGTATCGCCCGGCACGTACGAGTTCGTCGCCGTCGAGATCCTCGGTTTGAATCTCGCGGGAATCGAGCTGGATGTGATGGTACTTGCGCATGGTGAATTGACTGAAGACTCGAAGCGATTAATGGATGCTCGTAACCGTACAGGCAATTGATGATTTCGTCAGCGCAGCGCGGCCGCATCCGCACCGTCGATCATCATCGCAACGAGTTCGATCCAGTGCCATACCTTGCGCCCACTGCCGGCCGCAATATGCAGCTGACACCCGATGTTGGCGGTGGCAATGATCGCCGGTTGCCCGGCTTCGAGTGCACGCACCTTGTCGTCGCGCAAGCGTCCACTGAGTTCAGGTTGAAAGATCGAATAGGTTCCGGCCGAGCCGCAGCAGATATTGCTGTCGGCGACGGGTAGCAGTTCGAACCCGAGGCCGCTCAACAACGTCTCGGTCGCGAGCGGCAGTTGCTGTCCGTGTTGCAAGGTGCAAGGCGGATGAAAGGCTACCGTGCCCATCGCCTTTGCCGCGGACGGTGCGCCGTCGATGCCCGCAAAGTCCTCCTTCGAGAGTACCTCGACAACGTCGACCGTCAAGGCCGAAATTCGGCTCGCCTTTTCGGCGTAGTCCGGATCGTCGGCGAGCACATGGGCATAGTCCTTTACCATCACGCCACAGCCGCTGGCGCTGGTGATGATCGCTTCCACGCCGGCTTCGACGTGTGGCCACCAGGCATCGATGTTCCGGCGCATCATGACGCGGGCATCTCTCTCTGCATTGAGGTGGAATGGCACTGCGCCGCAGCAACCGGCCGCATCAGCCGAGAGAAGCGAGATGCCGAGGCGGTCCAGCACGCGCGCGAGGGCGTGGTTGGTGGCGGGCGTCATCGACGGTTGTACGCAGCCCTGCAGCACCAGCATGGCGCGCGTATGCCGGGGGGTCGGCAGCGGCGACACCAGGCGTTGCGCTGGTGGCAGGTGACCTTTCAAGGCAGCCGGCAGCACGGGTCGTACCCACTGGCCGAGCCGAACCAGCGGACCGATGCGCCGCGGGTATGGCAGCAATGCGAGCAACAAGGAGCGCAGCAGCCGTTGCGACAATGGCCGCGACACTCGCTCCTCGACCAGCGCGCGGCCTTGATCAACGAGGTGGCCATACTCCACACCCGACGGACAGGTCGTTTCACAGGATCGGCAGGTCAGGCATCGATCCAGATGCCGTAGTGTCTTTGCCGTCGGCACATGCCCTTCTACCACCTGCTTGATCAGGTAGATTCTGCCTCGAGGACTGTCGAGTTCATCGCCCACGAGGCGGTAAGTCGGACAATTCGCCAGGCAGAAACCACAATGCACGCAGCGCCTGAGCTGCTCTTCGGCCGCAATGACACGAGGATCGTCGGCAAGTTCGGGGGCGATCGAAGTCTGCATGGCCTACGCGTCCTTCGCGTTATCGAGCTCTGGATGGAACCGGCCACGATTGAATATCCGGTGTGGATCGAAGCTGTCGCGCAGGCGCGATTGAAGATACAACATGGGCCCTTCGAGAGGCTGGAAGAGCGGCGTACCGTGAAGCGTCTCGAGTACACCATCCGACTCGCCCGAATTCGCCGGAACGACTGATCGATAACGGGTCGCATGACCGCCGACGGCCTTTGCAGCTGCAAATACGACCGCCGCCGCAGCGTCGGTCTTGAGCCAGCGCTGCGCCCCTCCCCAGTCGAGTAGCCACCCACCCTCGATGGTCAAGGGTGGCGCATGGTCGGGTACCGCCAGTCTCCAGAGTGGACGCGGATCGTCGAAGAACGGCAGGCGGCGTTCACGCAAGTCCTGCCAGGGTGCATCGCTTTCAGCCACACGGGATCCACCAAGACTTGCCGCCGTCTTTTCGACCGCTACGGCACTGCCACTCAGGCGAATGAAGCGATCACGCCCCTGCACCATGGAGCCACTCAGCGGAATCGGCTGGCGAGCCATCGCGACGAGTGTATCTGCTGTATCAGGCGAGTCGAGTTCATGGTGCAGGGTCAGCTCGACCTCAGGCATCGGCAGCACCTTCATGGATATGTCGAGCAACAGACCGAGCGTGCCGAATGCACCGATCTGCAAGCGTGACACGTCGTAGCCCGCGACATTCTTCATGACTTCACCGCCGAAGCCGAGCACCTGGCCCTGGCCGTTGATGATTCGTGTCCCGAGTACGAAATCACGAGCGGCGCCCACATAGGGGCGCCGCGGGCCGGAAAGCCCGCAAGCCATGACTCCACCCAGAGTGCCGCCACCGTCAGGTGGTTCGAAGGGCATCATCTGTCGTTCCGCCGCGAGCGTCTCGACCAGCGAAGATACCGGTGTACCGGCGCGCGCCGTCACCACAAGCTCAGTGGGTTCGTGGGTGATGACACCCGTGTGAGCAAGCGTGGACAGCGGGTGACCCGCGACCTCGTGACCCAGGCAAGCGCGGGTGCCAGCACCCGTGACGGCAAGCGGTGTTCCGGCCGAGACTGCCTCGCGCACGGCATCGCTCAGGCGTGCGCTGTCGTCACCAACGGCAGGACTCAACTCGCGCTTTGCGGCAACGGACTGGTCGGCTTCGCCTACGCTGGTCACGTTCAAAAGCGCTCGAGTTCCGGGAAAGGCAGCTTGCCGGCATGCACGTGCATGGCACCGAATTCGGCGCAACGCTGCAGGGTCGGCACCGCCTTGCCCGGATTCAGGTGACCATCGGGATCGAATGCTGCCTTGACAGCATGAAACTGCAACAGAGTGTCTCGGTCGAACTGCACACACATTTCGTTGATCTTCTCGACACCGACACCGTGCTCGCCGGTAACGGTCCCACCGACCTCTACACACAGTTGCAGTATTCGACTGCCGAGTTCCTCGGTTCGGTGCAGCTCACCCGGAATGTTCGAATCGAACATGATCAGCGGGTGCAGATTGCCATCGCCTGCGTGAAAGACATTGGCAATGGGCAGTTCGTATTCCGCTGACAATTGCTCCATCCGTTGCAACACGTGCGAGAGCTGGCGGCGAGGAATCGTGCCGTCGATGCAGTAGTAATCCGGGGCGAGTCGACCGACTGCCGGGAATGCAGACTTGCGGCCTTTCCAGAGAAGCAGTCGTTCGGCTTCGGTGGTGGCGACATGCAATCGGGTCGCATGGCGTTCGCTGAAAACCTCGGAGACGCGTTCGATCTCGGCATCGACTTCTTCGGGAATGCCGTCGAGTTCGCACAGGAGTACCGCCGCTGCATCCAGCGGATACCCGCATTGCGCGAAGGCTTCAGCAGCCTGCAAGGCCGGGCGGTCCATCAATTCCAGTCCGGCGGGTACGATGCCTTGGGCAATGACGTCTCCGACCGCATTGCCGGCATCGTCGACGTTTGCAAACGCTGCCATCACGAGCCTGGCGACAGGCGGCTCCGGCAGCAACTTGACCGTCACTTCGACGGTGATGGCGAGCATCCCTTCAGAGCCGACCAGCAAGGCGAGAAGGTCGTACCCTGCCGCATCCGGCCCCTGGCCACCGATCTCGATCAGATCACCATCGATGGTCACCACTTTCAGGGCGATGACGTTGTGCACCGTCAACCCGTATTTCAGGCAATGCACGCCACCGGCGTTTTCCGCCACGTTACCGCCGATCGTGCAGGCAATCTGCGACGACGGATCGGGGGCGTAGTACAGACCGTGCGGACGCGCAGCTTCCGATATCGCGAGGTTGCGCACACCCGGTTGCAATCTGGCGATGCCCTTGTCCGCGTCGAGTTCGAGTATCCGGTTGAAACGGGCCAGGCCGAGCAGGATGCCCTCTTCATGTGGCAATGCACCACCCGACAAACCAGTCCCCGCGCCTCGAGCGACCACCGGGACCGAGGCATCGCGAGCCCAGCGCATGACGGCCTGGACCTGGCCGGTATTTTCAGGCAGCACGACCAGCAGTGGCGTCGCCTTGAAGGCAGTCAGGCCATCGGATTCATAGGGCCTCAGCGCCTCCGGCGATGACAAGATGCAGTCGGCTGGCAAGAAGGCTGCGAGCGACCTGGCGTGGGCCGCGCGTCGCCGCAGTCGCTCGTCAGTGACGGCAGCCCGGGCCAGCGCTTCGGCCGCGGTCCCCGCGCCGGGTTCTGCCGCAGACTCCGAACCGTCGGTATCACTCGTCAATTTTTGCGCAGCGACCATCGATGAACCTTGTTTCAGAGCGGAAGCGCACCATACCGCAGGTCACCCAAACAAGCCGATTTCAGAAACGCCTGCATCCGCCTGACTGTGCTCACGGGAGAGAGTAATTTGACTACCGCAGATCTCGCCTGTGACCTTCGATACGCTAGAATTCTTCTCAAACGAACGGAACGCTGCGGCGAAGACTCACAAAGGGCGATGTAGCAAATCTACATTTTGTAGCTGCCCTGCCTGCGGCGGGTCTGCTTGTTACGGGTCGGCCGCACTTCACTCCTCATACGTCCCCCAACCTAGACAGTTCAGACGAGACGCTTCCGATGAGACGCAGACGAGACGCCAAGATCATCGCCACGCTTGGGCCCTCCAGCCGGGACAAGGAGACGATCGGTCGACTGTTCGACTCGGGAATCGATGTGTTCCGGATGAATTTCAGCCATGGAACGCACGAAGACCACGCGCGCACCTACGGGATCATTCGCGAGATCGAAGCCGAGCGCGAACGTCCGATCGGCGTACTCGCCGACCTGCAGGGCCCCAAGTTGAGGGTCGGTAGCTTTGCCAACGGCAAGGAAATGCTCGTTCCCGGACAGACCTTCACGCTCGACCAGGACGAGACGCCGGGGGACGCCACACGTGCACCGCTCATGCACCCGGAAATCTTCGCTGCATTGACAAACGGCGCTCAACTCTTGATCAACGACGGCAAGATCCGGCTGAAAGTCACCGAATTCGACGAGCATTCGGCACAGACCGAAGTTGTCGTCGGCGGTGAGATCAGTGGCAACAAGGGCGTCAACGTGCCGGATCTTTACTTGCCGATATCGCCGCTCACCGAAAAGGATCGACGGGATCTCGACTATGCGCTCGAACTGGGCGTCGACTGGGTTGCCATCTCGTTTGTTCAGCGCCCGGGCGACATGACCGAGTTGCGGAGCCTCGTCGCCGGGCGGGCAGCCATCATGGCCAAGCTCGAGAAGCCGGCCGCCATCGAGCATCTTTCCGAAATCGTGCAACTCTCGGATGGCGTCATGGTCGCCCGCGGCGATCTCGGCGTCGAGATGCCACAGGAAATCGTCCCGGTCGTGCAAAAGCGCATCATTCGCTGTGCTCGCGAGGAAGGCAAACCGGTCGTGGTCGCCACGCAGATGCTCGAGTCGATGATCCATTCACCGGTGCCGACCCGGGCCGAGTCGTCCGATGTTGCTACCGCCATCTACGATGGCGCTGATGCCGTCATGCTGTCCGCTGAAACAGCCGCAGGGAGCTTTCCGGTGGAAGCCGCGACCGCGATGAACCGGATCATCGTCGAAGTCGAACGCGATCCGCACTATCGGAACACCCTCAACGCCATGCGACCGACGTCGGGAGACACGGCAGCAGATGCCATCAGCGCATCGTTGCACACCGTTGCGACGGTCCTTCCACTGGCCGCCACGTTTACCTACACCGAGTCTGGCTTTTCCAGCTTCAGAGCCGCGCGTGAACGGCCGGAAGCGGCGGTCATCGGCTGTACGCCGCATCAGAAGACAGCACGCCGGCTGGCGTTGGTATGGGGTGTGCACGCGGTCATCTCGCGTCAAATGGACAACGTCGATGAAATGGTCGAGAACGCGATCCGCGTGTCGTTGGAGGAGGGTTTCGGTGAACTGGGTCAGATCATCGCGATCACCGCTGGCATGCCGTTCGGCAGAAGCGGCACGACCAACATGCTGAGGCTCACAAGGCTCAAGGAACTGAACTGAATTGACACACGCCTTTTGACACTTGAAGTCACAATCCGGCGACAATCGTGCGTCTTGTTTGCAGTTGAAGCTGGCTCGTCCAGTCTCGGGAAATGCTATATTACTGATTGGATAGCATTGGCCCGGCTTTGATGTCCGGGCTCGACACCTTGAAAATCGGCTGAATGACATGAATTCACGATCAAGAGTGGCTTCCCTGCTGGCGCTTCCGATGTTGTTGCTCAGCGTCACGACAGGTTTCACGCAAAACGAGGACACGGCGACGGCGGACAACGCGTCGGAAGGTGCTGCCAGCGGGGCGCTCGCTCCAGGCAGCACCATCACCAGTCGCGAGACCATCGCTGTGGTCGGCGACACGCTGGCAAGCATCGCACGCCGCGAACTCGGCTCCGGCGGTCTTACCTGGTCGCTCGCTGAGTTCAACGATCTCGATGCGGCAACGGTCCTCGAGGCAGGACAGATCGTACTGGTGCCGCTCTACACACCGGCAGCCAGCGAAGTGGCTCGCGCAATATTCGTCAAGGGCACCGTCGAGCTCGAGGGCACGGCTCTGGAAAGAAACTCGCTGGTGTCAGTCGGCGACGTCATCACGACCGGCCCGGATGGCTTTGCCAGCCTCGAGTTCTGGTCCGGAACGCTGGTCAACCTGCAACCAGACACGGTGGCCAGAATCACCCGACTGTCGTGTCTCGAGTCGGCCGAGACTTGCATCGTCGAGGTCGAATCGAACGGCGGTGAACTAAAGGGCGACGTCAATGCTCGAGACGGTCAACCGCTCGAATTTCGACTTACCACGCCGTTTGCCGCTGCAGCGGTCCGCGGCACCACGTTCAGCATCATTGCCGATCCGCGCGTGCTGAGGACGGCCGTCACCGAAGGCGTCGTGGCCGTGCAGGCGATGAACGCCGAGACATCATTGGAACCGGGCTTCGGCTCCGTAACCAATGAAGGCGAGCCACCAGGCGAGCCCATCGCCCTGTTGCGCCCGCCGGTCTTCAGATCCTTGCCGGTGCGAGCGACTGCCGGCGACATGCTCGGCTGGTTCGAACTGCTCGACGCTCGAGAGTACAACGCCGTCTTCGCGGCCGACCGTGCCGGGCGCGAAGCCGTTGCCAAGCTCGAAAACGATGATGTTCGCCTGACCGTCCCGCCCGAACTCGACAGCGGCGACTACTTCCTCGCCGTCAACGGTGTCGATGAGAACGGACTCTCGGGTTATTCGACGACGGTGCGGGTCGCGGTCGCCGATCTGGCACCCGACATTGCGCCCCTCGAGGCCTCGATCAGCCGCGAAGCCAGTGAATTCATCGTCGAAGTTGTCGATCCGCCCGAGAGTGCCCCTGGCTTCGAGATACAAGTTTCGATAACACCGGAATTCGACGACCCGCTGAGCATTGACGTGTCGAACGCCGGGCGTGCGATACTGAGCCTCGACGCCGATACACTCTACGCCCGAGTGCGAACCCTGCTCGACCCGTTCACGGTCTCGGCCTTCGGCCCGGTCGCCAGCGGCGGCTGATTGCCAGGGTCAGACGAAGCGGAAGTCGATGGCGCGTCTGGCGCGAGCCAGCTGACTGAGCATGTCTTCGCCGCCGCGCACCGCCACGCCGACGGCCAGGATATCGAGCACGACCATCTGACCGAGCCGCGACTTGACCGGCGAGAAGATGTCGCTGTCTTCCATGACATCAACCGTCAGCACGACGTCGGCAGCATCGGCAAGCGGTGATTTCGTGCGCGTCACGGCAATCACTTTAGCCTGTGCCGCGCTCGCGATTTCAACGGTACGAAGGATGTCTCGACTCCTGCCGGAATGCGAAATCGCGATGACCAGCGCGCCCTCGTCCAGCAATGCTGCAGCCGCATGCTGGATGTGGGGGTCGGAATAGGCAATTGCCGGCTTGCCGAGTCGGAAGAACTTCAGCTGTGCGTCTTCGGCGACGATGGCCGAGCCACCCGAGCCGTAGAGCTCGACGCGTTCAGCCGCCTCGTACATGGCGATAGCCCGTTCCAGCGCCTCGGGGTTGAGCTGGTTCTTGAGTTGCATGAGCGATGCGATGGCGCCATCGAGAAGCTTTGTCGCGAGTTGCTTGCTGGAATCTCCAGCGGCTACATCCTGATAGAAGAACGTGTCCCGGCTCGCGAGATCCTGCGCCAGACGCAGCTTGAACTGCTGAAATCCGACGCAGTCAAGGGCTCGACAGAAGCGAATGACCGTCGGCTCGCTGACCTGCGCTCGCGATGCCAGCATCTGGATGGACGAATGCACGCAATCGTCGGGATCGCTGATGACGACATCGGCAACTTTCTGTTCCGACTTTCGCAGTCCGTCGCGCGCCGATCTTATTTTTGCAAGCACGTCCCTGCCCGCTTCAGCTCGCCCAGTAGACGTTCACTTCATGGGGGCGTTCGTCGAGCACCCGGGCGATCGGGGCAAGCCTCGGTTCGTCGCCAAGCGCGCGCTCGAGCACCTCTCTCTTGTCATCACCGACGATGTGCAGAAATCGCCATGTGGACGACAACAGGGTGTGGCGGGTCAACGTCAGGCGGGGCAGCGGCTGTGACGCCGGCCGGGCCGCCGCGACCGAAACGTCTTGCTCCGTCATGCCACTTTCGAGTTCCGGCGCATCCGGGAACAGGGACGCCGTATGGCCGTCTCCTCCCATGCCCAGAACCACCACGCTGAAGGGCCGCGAGACAACCCTCAACGCTTCGTCCACCTGCGACTTCGCCGACTCCGGGTCTGGCGAGTCGACGAACAGCGGAATGAACTGTGCGGCCTTTGCCCTGCCCTGCAGCAAGTTGTCACGAACCAGCGATTCATTGCTCGCATCGTGTCCGGGTGCAACCCAGCGTTCATCCGCCAGGGTAATTCGAACACGCGACCACTCGATGTCCGCGTCTGCCAGTGCCCTGAACATGGCCAGTGGCGTACTGCCGCCCGACACGACCAGTGAGGCCTCGCCGCGGGCCGTCAGATCCCTGGCGAGAATGTCGGCGATATCGCCAGCCAGTCGGACCGCAAGTTCGTCGCGTGTCGCTGCCGACTTCAACGCAAGACCACCGATCGTCTGCTCGCTCAACGCCCTGCTCCTCTGGATGCTCGTGTCTTCATGAAACGCTGCCCACGCTAATGGCTTGTGCTCGCATCAATCCTCATTCCACTTCAAGCCCTCTCGACTGATCAGCGCATTGGCGGAACCCGGGCCCCAGGAGCCTGCGGTGTATCCCTTCGGCCGGTATTGATACTGCGACCAGGCTTCGCGGATTGGATCGATCCAGTTCCAGGCAGCGACGACCTCGTCACGACGCATGAACAGGGTCTGATTGCCGCGGATGACGTCGAGGAGCAAGCGCTCGTAGGCAATCATTCGACGCGTCTGGAACACATCGTTGAAATCGAGGTTCAGGTTGACCGGCTGCAGCTGGATATCGTCGCCGGAGGCCTTGATATAGACGCGCATGTGGATGCGTTCTTCCGGTTGCAGACGAATCACCAGCTGATTCGGGGTCTCGAACCCGTCGGCTGCCGGGAAGATCGCGTGCGGAATCTTCTTGAAGTTGATGATGATCTCTGTTGTCTTGCTTTCCATGCGCTTGCCGGTGCGCAGATAGAAGGGCACACCTTCCCACCGCCACGAAGCAATTTCGGCCCGTATGGCCACATAGGTTTCCGTGTCGCTGTCGTCGGGCACGTCGTCGCTGTCGAGATAGCCCGGGACCGGCCCACTGGCATAGGCACCCGCCTTGTATTGTCCCCGGACGGTGTTCTCGATGGCCTCGATGCCGACCAGCGGCTTGAGTGAGCGCAGCACCTTGATCTTTTCGTCGCGCACGGCATCGGGATCCACACTGACCGGTGGCTCCATCGCGATGATCACCAATAACTGCAGAAGATGGTTCTGCACCATGTCGCGAAGTGCGCCGGTCTCGTTGTAGAACGCCGAGCGGCCTTCCACACCGAGTTCTTCGGCAATGGTTATCTGCACATCGTTGACCCGGATGTTGCGCCACAGCGGTTCGAAGATCGCATTGCCGAAACGCAGTGCGAGAAGATTCTGGACTGTCTCCTTGCCGAGGTAGTGATCAATCCGGAAGATCTGGCTTTCCTCGAACACCTGTGCCAGTCGATCATTGATCGCCTCGGCCGATACACGGTCACGACCGAGGGGTTTTTCCAGCGCGACCCGGCTGTGCGGTGTGATCAGACCCGCCGCGTGCACCCCATCGGAGATCGCCGTGAACAGACTCGGCGTGACCGAGAGGTAGAACACGCGAACATGTTGCTCGCGCCCTTCGAGCAATTCGCACAGCGTATGGTAGCCAGAGACGTCGCTGACAT
>Ga0079202_10000060_pt1 | contig 23048 bp, 19 predicted proteins | sample PorBlaBluebeHill_FD_68601 | JGI IMG/M metagenome (GOLD analysis project Ga0079202, IMG submission 68601) | Marine algae microbial communities from Blueberry Hill - Blueberry Hill, Maine | ecosystem: Host-associated > Algae > Red algae > Blade | place: USA: Blueberry Hill, Maine
AATCCCTCTACTCCGGTATTAAGGGGTAAACAAGGATTAGAAGAATCAATTTGAAGCATAAATTTATTTTTAGTATTTTGATCATACTTTGTAGAAATCCAACTCCAACTATTTGTTTCCACTTCTTCGTAAATTCCAAAATCATAAGATTGGTCTTCGCTGATAGCTCCAAATTTGTCTACAAATATCGTACACTTAATCTGAAATCGTACGAGATCATCTGTAACATCTGGATCAATACATTCATAAGTCATCTGACTGCCTAAGATATGTGCAGCTTTTAACTCTCTTTCAATTGGACAAAGCAGTAGTAGAATCAACATGATCGGCAATAAGGAATAATGTGATTTGACCATGAGTGTTTTTTGTTTTTAGTCTGTGATTATCAAGCATTCGTATAAGATTATGTCAATCTATAAAACGAAATTACAGTTTAAGAGTTATACTGTTTATTAAAACGGAAAACAAAGCAAAGAATGATTCTTGAAGCAAAGAAGATTTTTAAAACATATAGAGGGGTCAATAAAGATTTGACAGTTCTTGACGATATCAACTTGCAAGTTGAGAAAGGTGAGATATTAGCAATCGTAGGTCCATCAGGTTCAGGTAAGACAACATTGCTAGGACTGTGTGCAGGTCTGGATAATCCAACAAGTGGCATACTCAATCTTGCTGAAGAGCCTATCAGCGCTATGACAGAAAATGAAAAAGCCGAACTCAGAAACAGAAAGGTTGGGTTCATTTTTCAGAATTTTCAATTACTGCCAACATTAACGGCACTAGAAAATGTGATGATCCCTTTGGAGCTTCAAGGCAGAGCAAAAGGCGCTAGAGAAAAGGCCAAAGACCTACTTGAAAGGGTAGGCTTAGGTGGCCGTCATCATCACTATCCCAGTCAATTATCTGGAGGAGAACAACAAAGGGTATCGTTAGCTCGAGCATTTAGTAATGATCCAGAAATCCTATTTGCCGACGAGCCTACTGGTAACCTTGATGAAGAAACTGGGCAAATTGTTGAAGACTTACTCTTTGAATTGAATGCTGAAAAGCAGACTACATTAGTTATTGTGACTCACGATCTAGAGTTGGCCAATAAGACTGATCGTATCATCAAACTAAAGGGAGGTAAAATCATCAGCGACCAATCTATAATATCACCATCAATCATATGAAGTGGTTGCTAATCCTAAACACAGCCATACGAGATAGTAGGAAGGAGAGATCTAAGTTGTTCCTTTTTATGTCTTCTATTATATTAGGAGTTGCAGCATTAGTAGCAATCAACTCTTTCAATGATAATCTTGTCCGAGATATAGAAACTCAATCTAAGACTCTATTGGGAGCAGATCTGACCGTTGGTGGAAATAAGCCAATACCAGACAAGCTAATTGTTTCTTTAGATTCTATAACTTCAGAAAAATCTACAGAAGTTGAGCTGTTTTCAATGTCTTATATCCCATCAATAGAGGAAAGTCAGTTTGTAAGGCTTGTCGGAATGACAGGGAATTTTCCATATTATGGTAACCTAATAACTGAACCAACATCTGCATCTAATACCTACAAGTCAGGTCGCTACGCATTGGTAGACGATGGAATGATGATCCAGTATGGTTTAAGTGTGGGCGACTCTATAAAATTAGGTGAGGTCACTTTTCCTATTCATGGTCGGTTGATGAATGCTTTTGGCAGTATGGATGCAGGAACCTCCTTCGCTCCATCAGTTTATATCGCTGGGGCGCAAATTCCAGCTACTGAGCTAGTACAACCAGGAAGTTTAGTGAATTATAAAAACTACTATAAAGTAGAGAACTCGATAGATCTAGATGAATGGAAAGAGGAAAGAAAGTCCCTATTCAGAAATGAAGCGATGCGTGTAACCACTATTGAAGATCAAAGAGAAAACTTACAAGAAGCATTTTCTAATCTGAATAATTTTCTAAATATTGTAGCACTCATCTCATTGTTACTTGCTTGTATAGGAGTAGCTAGTAGTGTATTGATCTATGTCAAAACTAAAGTGCAAAGTATTGCCATTCTCCGATGTCTCGGAATGAAGGGAGAAGAAGCGTTTATGGTTTACTTCCTGCAAATATTCGTACTTGGAGTATTAAGTGTCATTTTAGGTATTGCAATTGGGAGCGGAATACAAGTCATGTTACCGATCGTACTTAAAGGGTTGCTTCCTTATGAAGTAACTATGACTATCTCATGGAATGCAATGATCAAAGGATTCTTGATGGGAATATTGAGTACGACATTATTTGCTTTAGGTCCATTGTTAGGTGTGAGAGATATCACTCCTTTGAAGGCACTAAGGATTACAGACGAACCAACGAATACAAACCCATTGAGATGGCTTATCTATGGATTGATCATTTTGTCTATCGCTGGATTCTTATATTCTTTGACAGGGTCATTCGTTGATACAGGTATATTTACAGCCTCCATTTTAGCAGCTTTTCTTATTCTTTTCGCTGTAGCAAAATTAGTCACATGGGGTGTACGAAGGTTCTTCCCAAAAAAGGCAAGCTTTGTGCTCAGACAAGGAATGTCCAACTTGTATCGACCCAATAACCAAACTCAAACCCTCATAGTGTCTATCGGATTAGGAACCGCAATCTTAACGTTGCTATTCATATTGCAAGGTTTGATTTTAGGGAATGTTGAAGATATGGGAGCTGGTAATCAACCTAATATGATTGTCTTTGGAATCGAAACTGATCAAAAAGAAGAGATTGAAGAAATTACAAGGTCTTTTGATATGCCAGTCACTCAGCATGTGCCTGTTGTAACGATGGAGTTGGCCGGATGGCAGGGAAGGACAAAGAAAGATTGGATGCAAGATTCGACTCGTACTGCCGATAGATGGGCTGTGAATAGAGAGGCTAGGGTGAGCTATCGGGAAGAGATGTCCCCAGACGATGAGTTAATAGAAGGAACATATACTGGAGTCTATAATGGAGGTGATTCTATCATGATTTCTTTAGATCAGAGGTATGCAGAAGGCTTAGATGTAACAATTGGGGATGAACTCTTATGGAATGTCCAAGGAACAATGATCACAACCTATGTAGGAAGTATTCGGAAGATTAACTTCCGTAAAATGGAGTCACGATTTTTTATTCTCTTTCCAACTGGTGTGTTAGAGGCTGCTCCACAGTTTATGATCCTAGTGACTAAATCTCCGAATAAGCAAGTGACTGCTGATTTCAGAAATGCAGTTGTGCAATCAATGCCGAGTGCTTCTGTGATCGACCTAGGAAATATCTTAGTTACACTAAATGAAATTATCACCAAGGTCAGTTATGTCATCAAGTTTATGGCTGGATTCAGTATTCTGATTGGATTAATAGTGTTGATTAGTTCACTCTTCCTATCTAAATATCAGCGTATTCGTGAGAGTGTACTACTTAGAACCTTGGGAGCAGTTGAGAGTAAAATCTATAAGATCAATGCGGTCGAATATGCAGCTTTAGGAATTTTGTCAGCCTTGACAGGCATCCTTTTAGCAATAGTAGGAAGTTATTCACTAGCCAAGTTTGTATTCGAATTAAACTTTAATTTGAGCTGGTGGCCGATACTAGGGATCTTTGTTTTTATAGTGGCACTTACAGTTCTCATAGGCTTATGGAATAGTAGAGATGTAGTTAAGCGAAGTCCATTAGAGATATTGAGAAAAGTATAATTTTATTGAAGAGGATTAGTTATTTAAAATTAAACAATCAGAGTTCTTAGAGTCTTTCGATGAGACATGGAGTATTACACATATGGTTCATGTTGGATACTGTCTTCACTTTTGATAATGGCACCTAAGGGTCTATCATAGCTGAAGTAGCTTCTTGTCCAATCAAAGAGTGTCATTAATTTACTTCTAAAGCCAACAAGGGACATGAGGTGAACAGCCATCCATACAAACCAGGCTATGAACCCTTTGAACTTAAGTTTTTTAATTTCTGCTACAGCTTTATTTCGACCTACTGTTGCCATTATACCTTTGTTGTCATATTCAAAGGATTGCATTTCTTGAGCTCTATGATGGGCGATAATATTTTTTCCAAGTAAGCGACCTTGTTGGATAGCAACTTGTGCCAACATTGGTTGACCTTTTGGTTCTTCTTCTGTCACATGAGCAGAGACATCACCTATAGCAAATACGTTAGAGTAGTTGATTGATTGATTATAATCATTCACTTTGATTCTCTTACCGGCGATGAGTTCATCCTTGACAAAACCAGCAATAGGTGCAGCTTGAACACCTGCAGTCCAGATTGCAGTTTTTGACTTGTACTTTGTTCCATCATCTAAGATAACATTGTGTTGATCGAAGTCTTTGACCATGGAGTTAAGCATAACGTTGACACCGAGTTGTTCTAAATATTTAAGCCCTGCTTCTGAAGACTCAGGTGACATCATTGCAAGGACCTTAGATGATGCTTCAAACAAGTAAATATTCATCTTTGTAAAGTCAAATGTCGGGAAGTCTTTTGGAAGTACATTTTTCTTCATTTCAGCAATGGCTCCGGCAATCTCCACTCCAGCTGGTCCTGCCCCAATAATAGAAATGTTGAAAATTTCATCTTTGATTTCGTCTTGATAAGTCACATTGAGATTTTCAAGATTTTCCATCAATGTATTTCTGATTTCAAGAGCTTGAGTTACAGACTTGAGAGATTTGAAATTATCTTTGATTGGGTCGAGCCCAAAGAAGTTGTTAGTACTTCCCGTAGCAATTACTAAGTAGTCATAGTGAATATTACCAATCGGTGTTATAATCCTATTTTTATCGAACTCTACTTTTTTGACTTCAGTCATTCTGAATTCAAATCCCTTCTTCTTTCTAAATATCTTTCTAATTGGGTAAGCGATGTTACTTGCTTCTAGCCCTCCTGTAGCCACTTGGTACAGTAAGGGTTGGAACATATGATAGTTGTTGCGATCAAGCAGGATTACATCAGCATCTTTACTTGAAATGTTTTTCGCAAGATTGATACCAGCAAACCCTGCGCCTACGATTACAATAGTTGGCTTTTTACTCATAATTGAAGAGATTTTAAGTCATTAAAGATCGGAAGTAATATAAAGTAAATCATTATTAAATATCTACATGTAATAACGATTAAGTCTATAATTGATACATTGCTTTACTCGATATTGTTTAATTAATTATGTGCTAATTTCATCAAATCTAAGCGTAGAAGAGATGTTTATTTTTTTGGAATAATGAAGGGTAAAGTTGCAGAATCATTCACCACTGTTTTCATCATGAGATTTGACAACTTCTCTAATAGGGATTCCATTAATCATTACATCTTCTAGTACAGACTCACCGTTTTTGATTTTAACTAAGGCATAGGTTGTGGTGCTCGTATCTCGTTGCGACTCCCTGTACATGACTTCTGCTCTATAAGCTTTGGACTCTTCCATATAGTACCTATCAAATGGATAGTCAATCAGCAAGGTAGTTTGTTCCACACTTGAGGCATATCTGACCTTGGCTTTGAGATAGTTGCCATTATTGTCAAATGGATTTTTTGAAATTGATTGTATGTTAGCATATCCAAGCGAGTCAGTGTTGAAAGATAAATAAATCTCCTCACCGTTTGTCCATTTTGTGCCATCGGTCACTTTGAATCTAGTGTCAATAAAGCTAAGGGTTATATACTTACCTCTGAATGGATCCGTAGGGTCGATAGGTGCAGTTTTAAATTTATAAGTCTGTCCAATCTCTATGATTTCTTCTTTGTCCCAAATCATCTTCGCAGGGATATAAAGTTGTGCTAGAGCCACAAGAACAAAAACTACCAGTAAGACTCTATTGTTATTCATGTGTTTTTCTTTTTTTAAGCATCAGATAATTTGCTGTAAAAAATCCAATACCTACAAGCACAAATAATAGCCCTCTAATGACAAAACTGATCTGTGAGTCAAAGAACCGACAAACAACTAATGCTGTGATGATGAGTAACCCATAGTTCAAGATACCAAGATGGTCTTGATTGGCTCCAACTCTAATGGTCAATATGCCTATTCCAAATACAAAAAGATTTATCAGTATCACTGCAATGGGAGAATAGATACCAATAGAGAATGTCAAGATAAATAGGAGAAAGATCAGTGCTATTGGCTTAATTAGGATTGATGGATTCTGCTTGTATTGCCATCCTAGAGTAGCTATCCCTATCAAAGAAATAATCACAGATACAATAAACTCAGGAGTTTTGATTATGTCAGACAAGTAGAAACTTTCACTTATTAAATCATCCCAGAAGTAATTAAAACTCAAGTAGAGTAGTAAGATAATAGTCCCAAGTGAGCCGATGATTTTGTAGCCATTATTTCTAAGTTTTTTCTGATCAAAATAAGTTGAATTTCCAATAAGGTAGATTGTGCCCAAGAGACTGAAATATGCAATCCAAATTAATTCTGCATATTTTGTGGCAAATGTGCCAAGTGTAATCACTATAGATAATGGAATGGCCCAGTTATGAAATGTTGTAAAGTTACTCAAAGGCTTTGCCTTGAATAGGAGGTAGTAATATGGCAAGATAGTAAATAATAACAACCAATAAAGATAGGGTTTACCTGAAGGATACGACCAATAACTCACCTGACATGCATAAGCAGTAATGCCAATCAAACAAAGTAATGACGCAATGGAAGACTTCATCACGTAGATGAGCGGGACACAAAGGATGACCCAAGTTAATAGGAAAGAACTTAAGTCACCAGGAATATTATAAATCTGACTGATTAAAGCAATACATGCTCCCACGGCAAAGATTAAAAAAGCTGCACTTCCTTCAATCCAAGCGACACTCTCACTTTTTTTAACTAATGTAAATGCACAGAAGAGCTGTCCAACGATCATTGGTAAGAATGCAAGGATTGACTTAGTACTCCTTGAGAGTTCATCCCAGTTATGGGCAACGATGAGTATAATACCAAGGCCAACTAGTATCGCTCCAAGGATACCAAATGCAATAAAGAGTCTATTTGTAGACGATTCACCCTTACTTATATAGTATTCATAAATTTTTTCAGCAGTGGTATCTGTGATGATGCCAGCACTTACCAATTCAGAGAGATCGTTTTTTCTAAACATAATGTTATACTAGATAATAGTTTAGGGTAGACCTTGTTAGACCAAGAAAATATGAACAAATACTTTTTAATTCGCCTGAGGTCATTACAAAAGACTGATGATATGATCTGTTGTGTATTTAAAGTTTATTGATTAGGAATATCATCCTTGCTAAATCTGTAAAGGTCATTCTCTTCCTTTTCCTTATAAGCAAGAACTTGTTTTAAAGCGTCTGGTACAACATCGCTACACATAATGATTAAAGAGCCATCTTTAGCATTTTCTATAGAATGACTTATTGCTTCTTTCTCTGTATTAAATATGGTTACTTTTTTATTAGCGTCATGAGATCTGATACCCTTATTGAGCATACCAATAAGTTCATCCTCGGTTTTACCACGGAGGTTTTTATCTTGCCTAATAATAATCTCATCAAACATTTCACTTGCGAGTTTGCCCATTTCTACATTGTCTTCTTCTCTACGATCACCTATTCCGGCAATAATACCAATTTTAGGACTTCCATCTAGCTTCTCAATAAAGTTGAATAATGCAGTCATCCCAGCTGGATTGTGAGCATAGTCTAATAAGACTTGAAATTTGTCGAACTTAAATAAATTCAATCTTCCAGGTGTCTGTGATGGCGATGGAATAAATGATTCGAGGGCCATTTTGATATCCCTGAGATCAAAGCCTCGGATATATCCGGTCAGCGCTGCAGGAAGGACGTTCTGAATCATAAACCTGGCTTTCCCGCCAAAAGTCAATGGAACATGGACAGTATTGACGATACGCATCTTCCATGTTCCTTTACAGATAGTGATGAAGCCATTTTCATAAATTGCAGCTAATCCATTTCTTTTAGCATGTTCCTTTATATGCTCATTGTTTTCATCCATTGAAAATAGTGCAACATTACACTTTAGATCTTTGCGCATATTGTACACAAGTTCGTCATCTGCATTTAAGATCGCATAACCTTCTGGTAGTACTGTTTCAGGAACAACACCTTTGAGTCTTGCCATTTGTTCTACGGTATTAATTCCGCGTAAACCTAGATGGTCAGGGGCAATATTAGTTACAATTGCAATGTCACAATAATGAAAACCAAGACCTGCTCTCAGTAATCCACCTCGTGCTGTTTCAAGGACAGCAAAATCTATCGTAGGGTCTTTCAATACAAACTCAGCACTCACTGGACCTGTACAGTCACCTTTGTCAAGCATATGATTCTGTATATAGATGCCATCACTTGTAGTGTATCCAACTTGGTGACCCATCATCTTGACCATATGTGCTATCAATCGAGTAGTGGTAGTCTTTCCATTAGTTCCAGTTACAGCGACTATAGGTATCCGAGATGAGGTGCCCACAGGATACATCATATCTATAACTTCACTTGCCACATTACGTGGCATCCCTTCAGTAGGGGCAAGATGCATTCTGAATCCGGGACCAGCATTTACCTCGAGTACAGCACCTTCCGTTTCCCTTAGAGGTCTAGAGATGTCAGTAGTCATTACATCTATTCCACAAATATCAAGTCCAATTACCTTAGAGATACGTTCTGCCATAAAAATGTTTTCTGGATGTACCATATCAGTAACATCTGTAGCAGTACCTCCAGTTGAGAGATTGGCTGTATCTTTTAAGTGCAGTATCTCATCTTTATTGAGGACTGAATCCAATGTATAACCATTAGCACTGATGATGTTCTCAGTCATTTCATTGACCTTGATCATAGTCAACACATTTTCATGTCCATATCCTCTTCTTGGGTCAGCATTTACATTATCTATTAATGCTTGTATGGTGTCTTTTCCATTGCCTTTGACATGGGCAGGTGTTCGTTTTGCAGCAGCCACCAATCTATTATTGATTACTAGTAACCTATAATCATCTCCAATGATGAACCTTTCAACTATGATGCTCCGAGAGATTTGTTTGGCAGCTTGATATGCTTCTAGAGCTTCTTCCCACGTTTTGATATTGACCGTGATTCCTCTTCCATGATTTCCGTTGATGGGTTTGATTACGAGTGGATAGCCGACATATTTCACAGCAGATTCAAGACCTCTTTCACTCCTTACAATGTCCCCTTTGGCCACTTGAATATTAGCTTGTTCTAAAAGATGCTTAGTGTCTTCCTTGTCACATGCTACTTCTACACCAATACTGCTAGTCGTACTACTCACAGTAGCTTGTATCCGTTTTTGATTAACACCATATCCGAGCTGGCAGAGTGAGTACTTATTTAATCGTATCCATGGAATACCTCGTGATATAGCTTCCTCAATAATAGAACCTGTACTTGGACCGAGTCTTTCATTTTCGCGAATTTCCCTCATTTCCTGAATATCTTTTTCCAGGTCATAAGGTTTATTTTCACTCAAGGCCAAAGCGATATTAACTGCTGCCTTAGCTGCATATCGACCTGCCTTCTCTTCTAAATATGAAAAAACAACAGAATAAACCCCTTCTTCTCCATATCCTCTTGTCCTACCAAAGCCAACTTCCATTCCAGCGATAGATTGAATTTCAAGGGCTATGTGTTCTACGACATGTCCCATCCATGTCCCTTCATCGACCCGCATAAAGAATCCACCAGGACATCCTTCGGAGCACCTATGCTCATACATGTCTGGAAACATCTCTTCTAAACGTTCGCGAAAGCCATCGATTTTATTAGTTGGCTTCTGTTCGTACTCTTCAAGATCCAGGGTCATAACGATTAATTTGTGTCTCCTAATAGACCAGTAGTTAGGTCCACGCATGGCTCTGATTTCTCGAATTTTCATATAAATGATTTAAATGTGAATTAATTAGTTACAATGTTACTAATATAGAAAAATGGTTTGAAGACTAACTATTAATGCGTTTATTTGTGCTGATTTCAAAAATCAACTTATGACTTACAAGGGTATACTCATTCCAATAGGAGGAAACGAAGACAAGGGGGCAGGTGATCATGATGAGACTTTAGATTTTGTAACTGAAGGAATTCTCAGTAAAGTGGTTTCTGAAAGTGGCGGATTAGATGCCAAAATATTGGTTATTCCTACTGCTTCTAAGATACCTGTGGAAGTAGGAGAAAACTATATTAATGCATTTGCTTTATTGGGTTGTACAGATGTAGAGGTCCTAGATATTAGAAAGAGTGAACAAGCGGAAGACATAGAATTACTCAAGAAAATTCGAGTTGCAGACTGTATTATGTTTTCAGGTGGTGACCAATCTAGAATAGTTGATATCATAGGCGGTACAGAGATGCATCGAATCTTAATGCACCGTTTTCAGATTGATAAAGTTGTTATAGCTGGCACAAGTGCAGGAGCAATGGCAATGTCTAGTGAAATGATTTCTGGAGGTAGCAGTTCTGAGTCTTTATTCAAGGGCTCTGTTGATATGAGAGATGGGATGAATTTTATCCCAGGCTTGATCATCGATTCTCATTTTATTAAGAGAGGTAGATTTGGTAGACTTACAGAAGCTGTGGCTAAATTTCCACATTTGCTTGGTGTAGGTCTAGCTGAAGATACTGGAATGGTGATTAAAAACTGTAATCATTTCACAGTAATCGGATCAGGAATGGTTATAATTTTTGACCCAGATAGTTTGTCACATAATAATGTTGAAATCCTCCCTGAAGGGACACCTATGACATTAACCGATCTTACAGTTCATGTATTAGCTCAAGGAGACTCCTTTGAAATAGATGAGAAAAAAATCAGGGTCTTAGGTCTTGAAGATGCTGTTAATTAACCATTATTTATAGATCGCAACCTCAGAGTGATTTTGATTTCTACTCCCTCTATACATTCCATCACAATTGAAGACCATTGAAATACTTCCTTGTCGATCAATAGTAACAACACCACCATCTCCACCTAGAGCTGTTAATCGATTAAGTATAGAATACTCAGCAGCTTTTTGAAGAGACAATCCTTTGTATTCCATTAAACATGAAATGTCATATGCTGTAACTGCCCTCATGAGGAACTCACCACTCCCAGTACAAGAGACAGCACAAGTATTGTTATTGGCATAATTGCCCAATCCTATCAATGGACTATCACCTATCCGTCCAAATTTTTTGTTTGTCATTCCTCCAGTTGAGGTGGCAGCAGCCAAGTTGCCATTCTTATCAAGCGCTACTGCTCCGACAGTGCCAAGGTATTTCTTATCTGAAGTATGGTCTAATTGAAAATCATCGCTGTCTTTAATTTTTTGCCATTGACTATATCTTTGATCTGTATGGAAGTATGCATCTGTTTCTATATCAACTTTAAATTTCTCAGCAAATTCGAGAGCACCATCTCCAACTAGAAGTACATGATCTGAGTGTTCCCTTACAAGATTTGCCAGGTAGACAGGATTTTTTACATTTCTTACTGCAGCTATTGCACCAGCATGAAGTGTCTTGCCATCCATGATTGAAGCATCCATCTCATGTTGCCCCAGTGAATTAAATACAGCACCTCTGCCAGCGTTAAATAATGGAGAATTTTCTAATTCACATACTGCAGCTGTTACAGCTTTGATAGCAGATTTTCCAGATTCTAAAACCTCATATCCAGCATCAATAGCTGTCTGTAAAGCATGTGTGTAAGCCAGTTCTTTTTCGTTGGTCATGAGAGATTTATCTATCGTACCTGCTCCACCATGAATAGATATTCCATAATTGTACTCTGACATAAAGCTTAATTTTATGAATCATAAATGTATAAAAAGGAAGTGTCTTTAAAGGAGAATGAGGAAGGTATATGATTATTATTAAATCTACCTACTTTGTAATTAGTTACTCATACAGTTTCTCATTATAGAGTCTAAAGAACTCTTAAGATAATTTTCACAATCTTTATTGATTGCGGGATTTAGCAATTGTCAATAAGAGCTATATTGCCCTCATTCGCTACTCTTGCATCGACTATTAAGAGCATTTTAAATCCTAAGACTCAAACAGAACAATCTACACTAACACTTCTACTTTCATCATCCTTATCAAATCCTCCAAAATTGTAAGATTTCAACATTAAATATAGAACTTGATGACTCATCTTAATTAAAATTATTGAATTGAATCAAATGTGTATGAATAAAATCAGCACATCTCTTGCTTAGAGAATTATTTCTGTCAGTGTATCAATTTTTTAATTCATTCTAAAGGGACCATGAAGTTAGGTTGTATTATAACATACATGTGTGATTTATTTCTTCGGAAAAGCTAAAAAGATTAAGTGTAGTATTTTTAAATTGTTTAATTTTACTATTTGCAACAAACTGATAGATGAATAGAATTTTCATATTTATTCTTGGTTTAAACATGTCTTGCTCCATAAGCTCATCTCAAAACTATATCGGTGCTGGAAATAACAGTGACATAACCGTTACTTCAAGTGATGAGTTTCAAGATGCTACTTGGCCCAAAGCGGCAGGTGCCGTCAATACTATCAATGGAATTGGTCTAGATTCAAAACTGCTAGAAGCTTCCAGATTTTTAGCACAGTCAAGTTTAGGGTTTGAGAGGTATCATATTGACGAAGTCCTTGATCTCAGTATAGAGGGATGGATAGATCAACAAATATCCTTACCACAAACAAAGATTCTTCCTAGGACTCATGAAATATATCAGATTAGATTAGATTCTATGGCGGCTTACGGCACTCAGCCTGGTAAACTAGAATTTAGACCGCGTTGGCGGATATTCAACTATGCGTGGTGGGACCAAATGATGAGAAACGAGGACTTACTGCGACATAGAGTAGCAGTAGCTTTAACAGAGATATTCGTTATTTCAAGAAAAGGAGACTTGCAAAATTTTGGTGATTGTTTTGCCAGTTATTACGATATGCTTTCAAGCCATGCATTTGGAAACTTCAAAGAACTATTAACTGATGTGAGCTTACATCCATGTATGGGCAAATACCTAAGCCATTTGAATAACCCAAAAGCGGATCCCTCAAATAACATTCATCCAGACGAAAATTATGCTAGAGAGATCATGCAATTATTTTCAATAGGGCTCTATGAATTAAATCAAGATGGGTCCCTTAAAGTCGTAAATGGAGAGTATGTTCCAACATATGGGCAGGAGGATATTAGAGAATTTGCTAAAGTATTTACGGGTCTTGGAATCGCAAAGAACATTAAAAATCCTTATGGGCATAAGGATATCTATTTTGGTAAGTCATTATGGACTTCAAATGTCACGGTACCGATGATCATGTATGATGAGATGCATGAACAAGGAGAAAAGTCATTGCTTAGAGGTCAAGTAGTACCTGCTGGTCAGTCAGGGATGGAAGATATTGAAGACGCGATTGATAATTTATTTAATCACCCTAATGTAGGTCCTTTTATTGCTTTCAGGATCATACAGCGCCTGGTGAAGTCTAACCCCTCTCCAGAGTATATTGCTCGTGTTGCGGCCGTATTTAATGATAATGGTAAAGGTCAGCGAGGCGATTTAGGTGCAATGATTAAAGCCATTCTTTTGGATTCAGAAGCCAGAGACTGTAGTGCTCGGAGTGATGATTTAAATAGTCGTCTTAAGGAGCCCAGATTAAGATATACTCAATTTGTAAGAATGGCTGATAAATCAAACACAGATGATTACTTATGGAATGAAAATCTTGGCTTTGCTAAAAATATAAAACAAGATCTATTCGATTCCCCAAGTGTGTTTAACTTTTATCTACCTGATTATTCTCCAAATGGTGAGATAGCTGACTCTGATTTGTTTGCACCAGAATATTTTATTCATAATACAATTACCTCACCGAGCTATGTCAATGAGGTCTATAATTGGACCAGTGCTTCTGGTAACCTAATGCATTCTGGTGAAGGAGAATGGATGAATAATACTGAAGTCTTTTGGGATATTACTGAATTGAAAAAATTGGCGAAGGATCCAGAAACATTTATCAATGAGTTGGACTTAATGTTAACGCATGGGTCACTTTCAACATTTGTTCGAGCCGAAATCAAAAAAGCTTTAACCCAGATTCCTAAAAGCTCAGAATATGATTACCTAGAAGAAAGGGTACGTCTTGGAACTTACCTCTTTTTAATTTCGCCCGATTATGCAATAATGAGATAGCTGAGTAAATGAAAAAATTATATAAACGAAGAGAGTTCTTAGGGCAAATCAGTTGTGCAGGAATGGGGTATATGACCCTTATGAATTCTCTTATAAATCTTAAGGCGATTAATGCAGCATCTATCTCCAACTCCGATACTAAAGGCTACAAAGCGATAGTGTGCATACTGCAGGCTGGAGGGAATGACTCGTTTAATACGCTGATACCAAATAGCCCAGAGCAGTACACACATTACAGTACGAGTAGGAGTAATCTGGCTATCGAAAAATCAAAAATTCTACCCTTGTACTCTCCAAGTGGATCGATGTTGGATTATGGTCTCCATCCCTCTATGAATGGTGTCCAAAACTTGTTTAATAATGGAAAGCTTTCCTTTATTGCCAATATTGGTACTTTAATGGATAATATGTCAATATCAGAATATAAAAATAAAACAAAAGCAGTACCGCTAGGATTGTTTTCTCATTCTGACCAGATCCAACAATGGCAAACAGGATTGAAAGATCAAAGAACAGCAATCGGTTGGGGTGGGAAAGTTGCAGATATTATTAATGATCAAGGTAATTCTGGAAATATATCCATGAATATTTCTCTTTCTGGTACTAATATATTCCAAGCTGGCAACGATACTGTAGGTTATGCTCTCAATGAAAATGGGACCATTAGCATGGAAAAATATGGAAATACTGACAATCTGCTAAATACAATTAGAACCAATGCTGTGACCAATTTAATGGCTCACAATTATCAAGATATTTTTAAAAATACATTTAAAAATACGATGCAAAATTCACATGATGCCCATGTAGAGTTCTCGAAAGCATTGCAAAATTTTAAAGGATTTAGAGAAGAGACTTTTACAAAAGTAAACCCGATATCCCAAGATTTAAAAATGATTGCATCGACAATAGGAATGCATAAAGAACTTGGATTCAATAGACAAATCTTCTTTTTAAATTTTGGAGGATGGGATCACCACGACAAACTATTGGGTAATCATGAGAGCATGATTGGTATATTGAGTAGTGCCATGGAAGAGTTTTATGATGGTCTAGAGCAACATCATCTTAGTGACCAAGTATTAACATTTACAACATCCGAATTTGGTAGGACTTTAACCTCAAATGGAGATGGCAGCGACCATGCCTGGGGCGGAAATGTGATGGTAATGGGTGGAGAAAATCTTATTAAAGGACAGCAAATATTTGGTAGTTATCCTTCTTTAGAACTGCGTGGACCAGATGATGTGGGCAATGGAGTAATCCTACCAACTCTCTCAACTGACAGTTATTTTACAGAAATTGCAAAATGGTTTGGAGTGGATACACCTGACTTGAAAGTGCTTTTTCCTCAGATAGGAAATTTTTATGATATACAATCAGCAAATTACCCAATTGGTTTTATCAAATGAATAAAATAATAAATGTCTTCATGCCTATTTTTATTATTTGGTTCTCATCATTCCAATTGTATGGACAATGCCATCCAGATAGACATAGCACCAACGTTCATGATGGATGGGTATCTTGCTCTATATCGCCACATCCAATCCCAGATATTAATGATCAACATTGGATTTTGTATGATTTTGGCGAAGTCTATAAAATGTACTCAAGTACAGTTTGGAACTTGAACAGTCCAGAACATCTAGATTGGAATACAAAAAAAGCAATGATTCATTATTCATTAGATGGTACCGAATGGAATTCATTTGGTGATGTTAGGTTTAGCCAGGCACCTGGAGTTCCAATCTATGAAGGAGCTGAAGGGCCTGATTTTGAAGGACTAAAAGCTAGATATCTTGTCATCACTCCAATTTCAAATTATGGAGGAGAATGCTACGGTTTTGGAGAAATTCGCATTTATACTGAATGAAATATTGACACTACATAAAGCATACACAAAAGTTAAGCATTAAATTTTCCTTATGATGTCAAACTTAGCAGTGGGCATTGCCAAGAGTCTTTCTTCTCTAATTAAATTACCACTTCTTTCACATATTCCATAGGTCTTATTCTCAATTCTCTGAAGTGCTGATCTTAATTGTCGAGATTTGTCTTGTAGTCTACGAATAAGTAGTTTGTTTTTTGCCTGTTGCTGAAAGTGCTTGCTATTCTCATTGAAGTCAACATTGGTGTTGACTATTTGCTCTTTTTGGCCTTTCTGATTCCCTTTTAGAGTTTGAATTTCTGCCTCAGACTTTGCTAGATTTGCACTTATAATACTTTTAAAATTTGCTAGTTTGGTTTTGCTGTATTGTTTGGGATTATTTGACATTTACTCTATTTTTTGTTAGTAATAATTATGACGCATTTCTGTTTCAATGCATTTACGTTAATGTACAACTATTTTGTAAACTTCTGACAAGAGGCTTTACAATATAATGCCGAGTCAATGATTGAAAGTCTAATTTCATCTCTCTGATGTGTATCCAACTTGAGAAAGCCTCTTGATTTGGGAGTAATCTACTTCTTGTATTCATTGGAGTATTCAACTAATAACTTACCACTTAGATTTTATCTATGATCCTCACCGACAAGTCACTTTCTGTATTGCTAATAAGGAGAGTTGTTGATGGTTAGAAGAGGAGGATACTCAATTCTTCAAGAGCAGAGGGTATTGTTGATTTCCTTTGGAGATTATTACAATTTCGCAAGCATTGAGCTCAAGAGTTTTGTTGGCTAACTTTATAAACAATTTACTGTCTATCACATAGGACAGGTCATCTTCATTGTCATGATAGTGCATGATAAATTCACTTCCTTAACCAACCAACGATGTGCTTACCTAAGACTTGATATTTTCCGTTTCTATTATCAAGAGGTACGTTGATTCGAGTAGGGTTTTTGGGTCCTCCATTTTGTTGCACAAATTGGATATGGTCATTACTAACCTTGCAGATGATTGCTACATGGCCGTACCCATTGGATGGAGTGGGCCCAAAGACGATTAAGTCACCTTCCTGTGGTTTGGTATAGCTTGGATTTCGATATTGACTGAGAGCTCTATCTTTATTGTAACTCCCATCGGAGAGATTGAAATCAAAAAATTCTTTGGCGTGACCGTAACTATTGGGCATCTTGTGACCATAGTGTTCATAGTAATATCTCTTGACAAACTCGACACATTGGTATCGGAGTCCAAGGTTGTAGCCATCCGCTGTTGTATTCCTGCCAAATACATTCGTTTCTTTTCCGTTACTGAAGACATCTACACCATTAAAGTTATCTACGACAAATGGACTGAAGCCATTAATTGAGGATTTCTTATTGTAAGATTTTTTGATAGTTGTTTTCTTTGAAGATATTGAAGCTTTCTTTTCATCTCGGTCGCTGCCAAATGTGGGGAGAGTTATAGAAGAAAAGATCTTACTATCAAAGATATTGATCCCTTCTGGTTTCAATATCGCAAAGTGAATTGCAGAGAAGGCTACTAAAAAAGTAATGAAGAAAGCTAATATTTTAGAGCCTTGCATTTTTGATTTAGAATTGGATGCCAATGATTAGCTGGCTTATCAATTAAGTTAGATTGTGGTTTACTTGCTCAAATGTAACAGTATGAATTTAATCTTAGTGTGATTAGCTTCATAAAAATTTAAGATAGAGGACGATTAAAGGATCATACCAGCTATAGTTGCAGTTAGGAGACATGCAATAGTACCACCAATCAATGATTTGAAGCCAAGTTCAGTAAGCGTTTTTCTTTGACCTGGAGCAATAGATCCAATACCACCAATCTGTATACCGATCGAAGCGAAGTTGGCAAATCCACAAAGAGCATAGGTAGCTAAGATGATTGACTTTTGTGACATTTGACCACTAGTTTTAAATCCTTCTAGTGATGAGTAAGCAACAAATTCGTTGAGTATCGTCTTCTCACCTAGGAGCTGACCCATCGCCATAAGGTCACCTGCAGGAGTGCCAATTAACCAAGCAATTGGTGCAAAGAGAAAGCCAAGGAGATATTGTAATGACAATACTGGATAGAGACCACCAGAGTTGCGTGCTACGAATTCATTCATATTTCCTATCCCTCCAATAATGGCAAGGACCTCATTGGTCAAGTAAATGAATGCCATGAATGCAAGGAGCATCGCTCCTACATTAACCGCAAGTTTGAGTCCATCTGTAGTCCCTCTTGCAATAGAATCTAGAAAATTACTTCCAGCAGCTGTCCTAGGTATGTCTAGTGTCGTTTTGATGTCTTTCTTCGTTTCAGGATAGAGAAGTTTCGCCGCTACAATGGCTGCAGGAGCCGAGATAATTGAGGCCGTCAAGAGGTGCATTCCAAATTCTGCTTTCTCTGCTATAGAGTCACCTCCAAGCATCGCGATGTAAGCTCCAAATACACCTCCGGCAATCGTAGCCATACCACCCGTCATCAGACACATGATTTCTGACTTAGACATAGATTCAAGATAGGGTTTTACTACAAGAGGCGCTTCAGTCTGACCGATAAATACGTTTGCAGCAGCAGCAAGACTCTCAGCACCACTCAGTCTCATCGTTTTGCTCATAATCCAAGCAAAGCCATAGACAACCCTCTGTAAGATTCCGAGATAGTAGAGTAGAGATGAAAGTGCTGAAAAGAAAACAATGGTAGGCAAGACAAAAAAAGCAAATCCATAAGGACTGCCTGGCACTGCTAAATCACCAAATAGGAACTGCGCTGACTTCTCAGTACTACTAATCATAATTACAAAAAAGTCTACTACACTCTTGAAGATACTTCTGACAAATGGCACCTGAATCAAGAGTACAGCCAATACGAGTTGTAATCCTACACCTGTTAATACTAATCTCCAGTTGATCAATTTGCGATTACTACTTAATAACCAACAAATCCCGAGTAAAGCAGTCAATCCTATCGTTCCCCTCAAAATATTCATCGCAAAATCCATACTTTCTAGTCTTGGTGTAGTAAAATTGTGTAAAATTAAATTCAAGACGGAAAATAGAGATATTTTTTCAATCTAAGTAAGGATATGACATATGTAATTGGTATTGCAGGAGGAAGTGGCAGCGGAAAGTCAACTTTTTTAGAAAAATTGAAGGCAAATCTCGACCAAGACAGTGTCACCTTTGTCTCTCAAGATGACTACTATCATCCACGTGACCAACAGCATACCGATGAGAATGGAATTAAGAATTTTGACCTCCCATCATCCATCAATAGTGACCTCCTTGTTCAGCATTTGCTACAGCTCAGCAGTGGCGAGTCTATAGAGCTGAAAGAGTATACATTTAATAATGAACTAAAGACTCCAACTGTCAAGACGATAACACCATCTCCAGTAATCATTGTGGAAGGTCTATTCATCTACCACTTTACAGATGTAGCTCAGATGTGTAATCTTAAGCTCTTTGTAGATGCACCCACTGACCTCAAAATTATCCGCAGAATCAATAGAGATCAGAATGAAAGAAACTATCCGCTCGATGATGTCTTGTACCGCTATCAACACCATGTAGTCCCTAGTTATCAAAAATTTATTGCTCCATATCGTGAGGATTGCGACATCATCATTAACAATAAATCTAAGATGGAGGAAGCAGTCAAAGTAGTCAGCCAATACATAAATTCACTCATCTAATTAGACAAAGATGACTCAGAAATATCTTCATGGTTATGACGATGTGGAGCAGAGTAGACTCACCACACAAAATTCTATTCTAGCCAAGTACATTTATGATCGATGTCCATTTGATTACAATCAAAGAATATTAGAGGTTGGATGCGGAGTCGGTGCTCAAATGGATTATGTACTTCGCAATTTCAGTCCATCTCAATTGACAGGAGTAGATATATCTGTTGAACAAATTAATCAAGCTAAAGTCAATCTTGTCCATCATCCTAACTCCCAATATGATCTGATTGCTTGTTCCATTGAAGAGTATCAACCAAATTTGCCGTATGATGCACTTTTGATGGTCTGGGTATTGGAGCATGTCCCAGATCCTCAGTTACTACTCAATCAAAGCCTTAGCCATCTCAAGCGTGGTGCTACTGTATTTATCACTGAGGTAAATCACAAGAGTATGCTGATTGGTGGAGCTTCTGAAAAGTTTTATCAATTATGGAATGCAAGTGTAGACTACCAGACAAATCTAGGAGGTGACGCTAATATCGGTCAGAAGCTTCCACAACTCTTTGAAAACACAGGTAAGTTGGCTGATATTGATGTTTCTCCATACTTGATGCAATTTGATCAAAGCCAAAGTCTAAAGCGGGATGAATTGCTAACTTATATCATTGACTTAGTACAGAGTGCAGCTTTGCCTATGATTGCAGATAATTATATTGAGGAATCACTCTGGTTAAGAGTTAAAGAGGAATTGGCTTGCTTAGTTGGTCAACAAGATGCGAGCTTTAGCTATTCCTTTATTCAAGGGAGAGCAAGAGTAATTTAACCGTAGTCTTCTCTGAAATCTCGAAATACATCAAATGGGTAGTAAGAAGGCATTCCAGCCTTAATCGTGATTGGTTCTTTTTTCACAGGATGGATAAATGACATGGTATGACAATGTAGAGCGATACCAAAATTATTCATCTTACGAGTAGCACCATATTTGAGGTCGCCAACTACTGGAACTCCAATCTTAGCGAGTTGTACTCTGATTTGGTGTGATCTACCAGTCTCTAGATTCACCTTGAGTAAACTGACTTGGTCTAAGTGGGCTACCATTTGATAGGACAATCTTGATTCTTTTCGATTCTTCTTTTTGACATCGTAAGCCTTAGAGATATTCTTTTTTGAGTCCTTTTCCATATAATGGAGCAAGCTCTTAGATGCCTCCACAGGTCTGCGTTCTGAGACTACAAGGTATGTTTTCTCTATTTTACGTTCTCTAATCAAAGCATTCATCCTTGTAAGAGCCTTACTCGTCTTAGCAAAGATAACAACACCACTTGCTGGTCTGTCAATCCTATGGAACGAGCCTAAGAATACGTCACCCGGTTTGTTGTATTTCCATTTAATGTAACGCTTGACTTCATCAATGAGTGTCCAGTCACCAGTCTCATCACCTTGCGACAACCAACCAACAGGTTTGCTCGCAGCAATCAAATGATTGTCTTCATAGATAATTTTCATAGACATAGCGCGGGAAATAAATCAGCTTAAAATTACGAGAATATTGAAAATGCAGTAGTGATTATGCCTCAATAGTTACCTCAGTAGAGAGGTCATCTATAGTAATGTCTAAATGAGAAACATCGTAAGTTGCTTCGCCATTCTTGATTACTATGACTTGTGGTGATTCGTGATGTACATTTAATGTCTCAGCGATATAGTGAGAGACAGGTCTATGAGATAGTAAGTCTAAATAGTACCATTGCAAATCATCACCAAGCTTTTGCCAACCATCATCAAGTCTCAACTTAGCGATAGATGAGATAGAGCAAGTAGTACTATGCTTAAGAATCACACAAGTAGTCCTGTGTGATTCTATATTAATGATTTGATCTACTGATTGCGTAGATTCGATAGTTTTCCAATGATTCAATAGTAACTATTTAATTGCAGTGATTTTGAATGCGTTAGGACATCCAACATTTTTCTTGCCGCATGATGACATAACAGTAGTAAGTATCAAGCATGCAAATAAAATGGCTAATCCTTTCTTTAAACTCTTCATGATTCCAAATTTTCTAAATTTCTATAAGTGATAACGATAGTTAAACGACTTTGTTTAACATCTTATTACTATACAAATGTAATGCAATTGTTTTTAACTGAAACTTCACAGCTAGATTGCTATAACAAGGTGGATTAAGAATATTTGGTTGCATTCTGTAGCACATTCACTGTAATTTGAATATGTGATATTGAATCAATTGACGTAAAAGCATCAAAAAAGTAGCCCAAATCGTTAATATATTAGATAATTCTAATAAATATTGAAATTTTTTAATCCAAACTTAGCATAGTGTTATACATATTAAATATATTTGTAATGTGTTATGCACTAATTGCATCACGTTTATCTATTATGAAACATATATTATTAACTATTAGTTTAGTTCTTTTTGTGGCACTTCAGACTGCTGTTGCCCAAAATTATCCTCTTGATAAAGGAATCTCAGTGAGAGCCTTGTTTATGGATTATCAATCTCAGAATGGGGGAGACCTTGCTGAGCTAAGAGCATATCATCATGGTTTTTCTCTTGGTTACCAACAGATGCTGAGTGACAATTTTAATTTATACGTTCCATTTAAGGTGGGTGTTGTCTCTCAAAGTGAACAACCTGTTGAATGCCTCCATAAAACTGTCTATGGTCTGGATGCACAATTGCAATACTTATTTCAAAAAGAATCTGCAATCTTATCACCATTGATAGCAGGTGGTATAGGAGGTGTCTACGAAAATGGTGGTGATGTCAATGTTCAATTTCCATTTGGAGTTGGATTACAATATACTATTGCACCTAATGCTAGATTGGTTTGGCAGTCAGAGTATAGAGTAAGTCTTGCAGAAGATAGAAATAATCTCCATCACGGACTTGGATTTATCTATGGCATCAATAAGACTGAAGTCATGATAGAGAAAGCAAAAGATGAAGTTGGTGACCGTGATGGTGATGGACTAGAGGACGATATAGACCTCTGTCCAGATATGTCAGGTCCATTGGAACTCAATGGGTGTCCTGATAAGGATGGTGATGGAGTTGCAGACTATAAAGATAAGTGTCCCAACTATATCGGGTTAGCAGCATTTGATGGTTGTCCAGATAGTGATGGTGATGGGATTAGTGATAATGATGATGAATGTCCTAATATGGCAGGTACTGTTGCAAATAAGGGTTGTCCAGGAAATGATAGAGACAATGATGGAGTATTAGATAAGGATGATAGATGTCCAGATAGA
>Ga0079202_10000065_pt1 | contig 22650 bp, 26 predicted proteins | sample PorBlaBluebeHill_FD_68601 | JGI IMG/M metagenome (GOLD analysis project Ga0079202, IMG submission 68601) | Marine algae microbial communities from Blueberry Hill - Blueberry Hill, Maine | ecosystem: Host-associated > Algae > Red algae > Blade | place: USA: Blueberry Hill, Maine
TTTTAAAAATTCATCATAAATACCTTCGGTTACAATAAATCTTTTTGCTGCTATACAACTCTGCCCAGAGTTTTGAAATCTGGAGTTTACCATAACATCAAGATAATTATCTAAATCGGCATCATCTAAAACAATACAAGCGTTGTTTCCGCCTAATTCTAAAACAGACTTTTTAAGAACTTTACTTGCAGTTCCAGCAATACTAATGCCAGCTTTTTCGCTTCCTGTAACCGATACTGCTTTAATTTTTTTATTTTGAATTAATTCTTCAATTGTGTCATGATCTGTAAGTAAAGTTTGGAAACACCCAATTGGGTATCCTGCTTGCTCAAAAATATCTTGAATTGCTAATGCACAACCAGTAACATTAGTTGCATGTTTTAATAATCCAGTATTTCCTGCAGTAATTGTAGGAACTGCAAATCTAAAAACTTGCCAAAATGGATAGTTCCAAGGCATGATAGCTAAAATCACTCCTAAGGGATCATAACTTATAAAACTTTCATGCGCTTCGGTTTCAATGAGTTGATCTGCAAGAAATCTTTCTGCATTTTTTTCGTAAAAATCGCATAAAAGAATACATTTTTTAATTTCTGCTCTGCTTTGGGTAATGGGTTTTCCCATTTCTAAAGTTATTAATTTGCTGTATTTTTCAATATTTTGATTTAAAATATCACCAAGTTTCCTAAGTAATTTTGTACGTACTTTAATTGGTTTCAATTTCCAATCATTAAATGTTTTGTCTGCAATATTTAATACAGATTGTGTTTTTTCGTTCGAAAAGCGTTCATATTTATTTAATTCGACACTATTATATGGATTAATTGTTGTTATGGTATTCTTCATGTTATTGTTAATTGTTTGATAAATTTCTATAAAATTTCTTAAATAAGGACTTTTTATTATTGAATTAACAAATGTTTAGCACTTCATTTAAGTTAATTTTAAGACTAATTTGTGGTATATATTGTAACTTTGTAATGTAGTTAACGACTTACAGTTAACAATAAAAAAATTATATTAACTAAAAACATTTAACCATGAATAATAACGGAAACGCAGCATTAGGAATTTTATTAGGATCTGCAATAGGAGCAACTTTAGGAATCTTATTTGCACCCGACAAAGGAAGCAATACAAGAAGAAAACTAACAGATGAGGCAAACACTGCGAAAGATAAAGTTGTTACAGGAGCTGTAGATTTAAAAGATCAAATCGCAAGCGGTGTGGTTTCAGGAAAAGCAACTTTAGAATCTCAATTAGAGTCTGTTGTTCAAAACGCAAGTTATAAAGCAGACGATGTAATTACTACATTAGAAAAAAAATTAGAGATGTTAAAAGCAAAAAATAAGCAATTGCAAAAAACAGATTTAAAGAAAACTGTATAATACATGTCTGTATTTGAATCGATAAGCGACGCTTCCACTAAAGCAGTAGATAAATCTGAGCTATATTTAAAAAAGTCTCACGAATTTTATAAACTTAAAATTTTCCAACAGCTTTCAATATCAATAAGTATGGTATTTAAAGCAGTAGCCATTGGTGGTGCACTTATAATTGGCGTAACCTTTATGGCAATCGCAATGGCGTTCTATATAGGAGCACTGCTGGACAACTATGCATTAGGTTTTATTATTGTAGGGTCTTTATTTGTTATTACAGCTTTTATTTTATTTTTAATGAGAAAATTTATTAACACGTTAGTTATTCAAAAACTATCAAAATCCTTCTTTAAACATGACAAAGGTTTATAATAATTTCGATGACATAGAATTGGATTTAAAGCGTTTGGATTTAGAAAGACAAATAGCTAAAGAGGAACTATTAGGTGTTAAAGGAGATTTAAAAGAAAGTTTACAACCAGCGCAATGGATGCAAACTGGAATTAAAGTTGCAGGAAAAATTGGATCTATGGTTTTAATGAAAAAACTTTTTAAGAAATAATAAAAATTACAATTGAAAGAGAATTTAAAGAATCGGCACTATGCCGATTTTTTTTGTTTAAATGAATGCCTATTTTTAGTGGACAGTTATAATAATGGTGATATTGAAGAGGTGTTTAATATTATTAACTCTAAGAAAAAATTACAGCAAAACTTTACTAAAACAGAACAAGGTTTAATGCTTATGTAATAGCAATTCAAGCCAGACTTCACTATTTGATAATTAGCAGTAATAACTGGCGTTAACAAAGTATTATGTTAAAAACGTTAGTACTTTTTGAGCTATAAAAATTATGTTTTAAGCAAATTTAATACTTAGTATCAACGTATCTTTATATTGATGTTAAACAATAGGCATCTTTAAATAAAATATTGGAAATAAATATTTAAAAAAGCAAAATTATGGCAACTTACACAGAAGAAGTAGGAAATAAATTAAACGAATTATTAGAAAGAACATACGATGCTGAAAAAGGTTACAAAAAAGCAGCAGAGAATGTAAACCATTTGGGTTTAAAAAGCTACTTTAATAATAAGGCACAACAGCGTTACGACTTTGGTCACGAATTAAAAACAGAAATTAAAAATTTTGGACAAGAAGTTAATAAAGGTGGAAGCGCAGCAGGAACACTACATAGAGTATGGATGGATACCAAGGCTCTATTTTCAAGTGAGAATGAAGAAAGCATGCTTGAAGAATCTATAAGAGGAGAAAAGGCAGCGATTAGTGAATATGATGACGTAATGGGAGACCTAAACTTACCATCTTCGACAAAATCGATATTACAAGATCAAAAATCTAAAATCGAAACGGGATTAAATACTATCAAAGGATTGGAAGATATAGTTGATTAATTATTTTTTAGTTGGTTAAATAATTAATTTATAAAAAAAGGATATCTATATAGATATCCTTTTTAAATTTAAAGCATTTGTTCCATAACAATATTTTGGGGTTTGCTGCGAATTATTTTTCTATAACGTTTAGGACTAAAATCGTATTTCTTTTTAAAAATTTTACAAAAATAACTTCTACTGGTTAGCCCAATGGTGTAAACTATTTCAGAGATATTTAAATCGGTATCAATTAATAATTTTTCGGCTTTTTCTACACGTATATTTCTTATAAAATTAGCAACTGTAGTATTATGCATACCTTTAAAACCTTCTTGTAATTTTGCCGGAGACATAGCTGTTTTAGAACACAAAGTACCTATAGAATGTTCTATTTCAGGATATTGAATAATATATTCTGTAAGTTGCCTAATTTTTTGTAGTTCAGTTTTTGTTAATGTTGCGATAGAATTTTCTTCGTGTATTTCGTTATAAAATTGGTCTATATGGTGTGCTAAAATATTTTTAAAATTACTTTCAATTTTTAAAATATTAGAAATTGAGTGATCTACAGTTATACTATTTACTATTCTTAAATAATCTGAAATTTTTAAATTATATGAACATTGAAATAATTGAGAGCCAAGTGTATCAAAAGATTTTAAAAGGCTTTGTAATCGCACAGTAATTTCTGAAGAATTTTTATAAAACCTTGTAAAATAACTATCTTTATCTATAGCAATAAGGTTAAAAATAAAATTTATATTCTTTTTAATATTAAGTTGGCTATCATCGTTATTAAAACAACCAATAACAGACGGTCTAAGTTCTTCTATTTTAAGATATTTTTCGTTAATACTGGATTTAAAATAGCTGATACCTTCTGTACAATATATAAAGTAGAGTAAATTATTGTTTTTGTCTCCTATTTTATAAACCAAATCTTCATTTAGAGTAACATTAAAATTTATAGCAGTTATACCTTCATTTAAAGCATATTGTGTAATAAGACCACTACCAAAAGTGTTATCTAATTTTAATTTATAGACTCCATATTCTTCATTAATAATACCACCTAGCATTTCTTTTAGCCTAAATATTTCTTTAGGAAAAGATTTAATAATTTCTGTTTTTTTCATAGCATACAATCTTTAATAACAATTAAATAAGATTGGTTGGTGGTTTTGCTACAAAGAAAGTTTTATTGTGCTTTATCGATTAACAAAAATGAAATTATGAATAACACTTTTGATTACATTTCGATTAATTGATTGTGTTAATTTATTATTTAATAATGATAAAAAATATATTTTAACTTAGTGAAGCATACTATTTATTTAAGCAGATTTTTCGTTATTTTTTCTGGACTGCGTAATGTATTGTTTTGGAGTTAAACCATAACGTTCTTTAAACAGTTTAGAAAAGTAACTTCTTGAGCTTATGCCAATTTTATAGGTGATTTCGGTAATATTTAAGGCGGAGTTTTCTAAAAGATCTTTAGCATATTCTATTTTATGATCGCGAATATACTCGTTAACAGAATTAGAAAATAATTGTTTAAAGCCAGATTGTAAAGTATTTTGATTTAAACCAACACGCTTTGCTAAGGCATTAACTGTTGTTCTAACTTCTAACTCATTTTTAATAATAGAAACAGCTTTCTCAATTTTTAGTCTTGTAGATTGTCTTAATAGTTTATGCTTGTTATCTCCATTGTTGTTATCTGTATAAAGCTGGAGATACTTCATTATAACTTCGTAAGTTTTTCCTTCTAAGAAAACAGATTGCATAAAATCTGTAAGCTCACAGGTTTTAAAATCTTCAATTAACCCTGCAATATCGAGTGAAAAATAGCTTTTGTAATAAAATTTATTAATTCCGTTTAAATCTCTAAATAAGGTTTCAAGATTATCACTCATATCCTCTTCAAACTGCTCTATTTTTTCTTCAAAAATCTTTCGGTTTATTTGCACATAATAAAACGTTGTTGCTTTGTTTTTTTTAAACTGGAGCGTTTGTGCTTCGTTAATTCCAGCCGAAAACATTACACATTCTAATTTATTAATATCTTCTTCATTCTCGTTAGTTATAAATTGAATGGGAGTATCAAGGTTAAAAAGGAATTTTAAAGGATTTAATTTTTCTTTTTCAAAAGTTAATATCATTTTTTCTTTCAATAGAAAATCTGCTAAAATAATACTTACACCAAAATCAAATTCAATCGCTCTAAAATAGCCGTCTCCAACTTTTTTTGGGAGTTCTAAACAAAGTTCATTATTATCTTCGTCATGAACAACGTTTAGCTTTTTAGAAAGTTGTAGCATTAAATCTTTAATAGAATCGTGCTTTAGCGTAGTTTTTATTGCCATTTAAATTATTTAAAAGAATTATAAAGATACTCTTTTAAAATTTCTATAAAAGTTTTTATTAGTAAAGCATTATAAAATTATTTTTGATTTTGAGCATCTATATCTTCTCCTTTTACTTTTAATAAAGAAACGACCTTAGAGGGAGTTTCTATTAAATGATATTTATTTCCAGTAATTAAAATAGGACATTTTAAGGTTTCTGGATTTGCGTTTAAAACTTTTATCCAACCGTCTTGAGAGAGTTTTGTAGTTTCATTATAATTAGCTTGAAAATCTGGATGTTTTTTATTTATTAAATCTACAATAGAGAGTCCTAATTCGTCTGCAATTGTTGCCCATTGTGTTCCCGTTACATTTATTTTAGATATGTCTACAGTTCTAATCTTTCTTTCTGACGCTTTTACGTAGGGAAGGGTTTGTTTGCCTAAAGATGTTTGAGAATTATAATATAAAATAATTTTATTTTCGTTTGTCGCTATGCTACTCATTGTTTAATCTCTTTATTATTTTTTATAAAGTTAAGTGTATCAATTAAAATTGCTATCGATATTAATATTTATTTAACTCATTTAAAATACTTAAAGTCAATATCTCTATAGTTTCTGTTAATAACTTAACTGTAAGTTTTCTGTTAAAAAACCTACTTTTGCACTATAAAACTTAAGAATATGTCTAATACAATAGAAAAAGTAAAATGCCTAATTATAGGATCTGGACCAGCAGGATATACTGCTGCCATTTATGCAGCCAGAGCGAATATGAAACCCGTTTTATACCAAGGTACTCAACCAGGAGGACAATTAACAACTACAAACGAAGTTGAAAATTTCCCTGGTTATCCAGAAGGAATTACAGGTCCAGCCATGATGATGGAATTGCAAGCACAAGCAGAACGTTTTGAAACCGATGTACGTAATGGTTGGATTACTAAAGTAGATTTCTCTGGAGATGTGCATAAAGTTTGGGTAAACGAGGAAAAAGAAATACACTGCGATACTGTAATTATTTCTACAGGAGCAAGTGCTAAATATTTAGGCTTGGATTCTGAACAGAAATATCTAAAACTTGGTGGAGGTGTATCAGCATGTGCAGTTTGCGATGGTTTCTTTTACAGAAACCAAGAAGTAGTAATTGTTGGAGCAGGAGATAGTGCTTGCGAAGAAGCACATTACCTTTCTAAGCTTTGCACAAAAGTAACAATGTTAGTAAGGCGAGATGAGTTTAGAGCTTCTAAAATTATGGCAACAAGAGTTAAGAATACAGAAAACATAGAGATTCTTTATAATACAGAAACCGAAGAGGTTTTAGGAGATGGTCAAGTTGTAACAGGAGTAAGAGTGGTAAACAACCAAACAAAAGAGAAGCACGATATTCCATCTACTGGTTTTTTTGTGGCTATTGGTCACAAACCCAATACAGATATTTTTAAAGGCTTTTTAGACCTTGACGAAACTGGATACATAATTAATACTAAACCAGGAACATCTAAAACTAATATAGATGGCGTTTTTGTAAGTGGTGATGCAGCAGATCATGTTTATAGGCAAGCTGTTACAGCTGCAGGAACTGGTTGTATGGCAGCTTTAGATGCAGAACGATATTTAGCCGCTAAGGATTCTACTTTTGAGGTTAGTACACCAACGTATAATTAATTAAAATTAACTATTTAATTGTACTACAAAAAAAATCCGAAGTGAAACTTCGGATTTTTTTTTACTTTTAAATACTGAATACTGAATACTGAACACTACTTTTTTCTTAAAACAGCTTCATCTTCAAATTTTTTCAATTCAATTTTTGGGCTACCATAAATGTATGTTTCAGTGTTGCCAGAGGCTTCAATTATAAAATCTTTAGATGCTTCAACATGAATATCTGCTCTTCCTTCAGCAATTAAATTACATGTTTTTACAGTTAGTTTTTCGGCTTTTAAAGTAGCAGAGTTGTCTATATTTATTGTTAGGTCGTTTGCATCTCCTTCGAGTCTTGCATTAGTTCGTTGTAGCATGTCTATTGCAACATTTTCGGCATTTATTAAGGCTTCAACAGAAGTATTATCGGCTAAATCTAAAATGGTAGATTTTGCAGTTATGTTTAATTCTGCCTTAGTTTTTCCAGCACCAATGTATTGAAAGTTTTCGGCTTCAATAGTTAAAAAAGTTTTAGTAGATTCTTTAGCTCTAATAATTAAATCTTTTACTTTTAAAGTACTTAATCCAGTTAATTCCGCATCTTCTTTTAATTCTATAATATTTAACGAGTCTTTAAATATTACAGTAATTTCCATTTTTTTGCTGGAAGTAATTCTTTTATTTGTTTTAAAATTTAAACTACCTTCAAGGACATTAAATTCTATAACTTCGTGTAAATTATCGTCTGTATCTATTTGTATAGAAGGTAATTCGCCTTGTTTAATATTAATTTTAAAATTATTTCCAATTACTAATCGGTTAAATTGATCTATTTCTGTAATTTCTGTAGTTACGTTTCTACTACCTTTTACTTTTTCGCTGCTTTGCGAAAAGCTAAAAAATGTAATTAAGCAGGTAAGAATTAGTAGGTGTAATTTTGTTTTCATATTTAAAATTAATTGTTAGACAAATATATAACAAAAACCATCCCAAACTTTTAAAAAAGAATGGGATGGTTTAAAAGGCATTGGTTTTTAGTTGTTTATATTAAAATTTCTACTATTAAATTAATTAAAAATTTAGCGATAGTAATCATGGTTGGTGGTTTTTTTGTTATTCCTTTTCATTATCAGATGTTATTTTAATACCATCTTCGTCTATATTAACTTTTACGTTATTGGTTTTACTTTTAATACCAGTATCGTCTATTTTTATAGCGTTACTGTTTGTTGAAGCTTCAAGGCCATCGGCATTTATTTTTAGTTTTGCGCCATCTTTATTAATGTTTACATCTATATTAAAATTATCGTCGTTGTTATCTTTGTCTGGACAACTGTTACAAATTAGTTCGTTGTTTTTAACTTCTAAATATTTATTTTCCATACCATGATCTAAAATATCGTTATAACGATAGCTATCATTACTGTGATATCGATACGTATTTTTGTCTGCAATTAAGAAACTGCCTTCTGGTAAATAGATTGTAATTTCTACGCGTTGATCTCTATGTTTGTTATTGTTGGGTATTAAAAAGTGATTATTTAATTTTAATAAATTTCCATCTAATTTATACTCGAAATTTATATTTGCTGCCCTGTCTTTTGCAGTCTCGAAGCTATTCCCTTTTGCACTTCGTACGGTTCTAATTTTTGCAACACTATCATTTGTAGATTTTACTATTAAACGAACGCCTTGAGAATACGTTACTTTATCTCCATTTTCTGTAAAGCCAGTATTGTAAGAATCGAAATATCTATTAAAATTCTCGGCATAGTAATCGTTAGCTTGCATAGAAATTTTTAAAGTATCGTTTGCTTTAATATTTAACAATTGTTCTGTTTTTACAACTTGCGCTTTTTCTTTATAAGATAAGCCTTGTTTTGCAACAACAAATCCTAATCCAATTAGTGATAATAGCCACACACCAAGTAGCGTAAATTTTGCTACATTACCTATAGATTTTAAGTTGTTTACTAAAATTTTAAGTCCTAAATAAAATAAAAGTAAAAAAGGAATTACTAATGCGAAGAAGCCTAATAAGGCTACAATCCAAAAAGGAATACCAGAAGAATTTGCTAATTCTAAAAAATCTGGACTCATTCTAACCGAATCTGAATGTCCAAAGCCTGTTATAATAAGTGCAACAGTTAAGGCAATTGCACAAGTAGCTCCTGTAAACATTAGTATTAAGCCAATACATTTGGCAAACATTTTTAAAATAAACATAAAAACATCAGCAATAGTATCGAAAAACGTTTGCGAGCTTGATTTAATGCTACTACTGTGTTTATTTATATCTATTTTTTTAACAGAATTAGAGATGCTATCGCTTGCGTTTTCAAAGCCTTCTTTAAGTTTGTCTCCTGCTTTCTGGAAGTCTATGGAGGCGTTTTCAAACCCGTCTTTAATTTTTTTTTCTATGTTTGTAATGGTTACTTTTTCGCCTGTCATTACTATTTTTTCGGAAGTTGTTTTAGCTTCGGGAACAAGAATCCATAATAAAACATAGATTAAAATACCTGTACCAAATCCTCCAAAAACTAATATTAACCAGATAATCCTTATCCAAAGCGCATCGATACCAAAGTAGTGTCCTAAACCAGAAGATACACCACCTACATAAGAAGTTTCTGTATCTCTATATAATTTTTTAGACTTGCGTTTTATATTTGAGTAGTTATTATGCTGTGGTTCGTCTTCGAAAATTTCGTCATCTACAAGGTAATCTTCAGGTTGTCCCATAATGGTAATAACATCTTCAACCTCTTTAATACCAATAACTTGTCTATCGTTTTTTACGCGTTCTGTAAATAATTCTGAAATACGTGCTTCAATGTCTGCGATAATTTCAGATCGTCCTTGAGAGTCTGTAAATGAACGTTTTATAGCCTCAAGATAGCGTTGTAATTTTAAGTACGCATCTTCATCTATATGAAAAAATATACCTGCTAAATTTATGTTGACTGTCTTATTCATTGTTGTTGTTTTTAGATGGTGTAACGATGTTTACAGCTGCTTGTAATTCGTCCCAAGTTGTGGTTAGTTCTTTTAAAAATAATTGACCAGTTTCTGTCAAGCCGTAATATTTTCTTGGTGGTCCAGATGTGCTTTCTTCCCATCGGTAACTTAGAAGTCCAGCGTTTTTAAGTCGTGTAAGTAAAGGGTAAATAGTGCCTTCTACTACAAGCAGTTTGGCATCTTTTAGTGTGCCTAAAATTTCGGCTACGTATGCATCATTGTTTTTCAAAACCGATAAAATGCAATACTCTAAAACACCTTTACGCATTTGTGCTTTTGTGTTTTCTATTTTCATAAGTGTGCTCTAATTTTAATGTGTTTTAAACTGTTCATTTTTTGATTGATTTATAGATTATTGATGAAATATTTTATTTTAAAAATTGAATAGTAAAAGGATAACTATAGTGTTTGCCATCTCTTGCAGATAAAGTCGCTTTAATAATAAAAACGATTTCTAAAATAAAAGCAAGAACTGCAAGAAATCCTAAAGAACCTCCAATATAAAAAAGAGGCGTAGGTTTATTAATATTAAAATGGATACCATCAAAAAGATTGAAATTCATAAAATCGAAACCATTTAATAAACTGAAAGCGAAAAACGGAATTGTTATTAAGCCAATAATAAGAGAATATACTAAAATACTTATCTGAAAATTTATAGCTTCCTTACCATGTGCATCTATAAATTGAGATTTATCCTTATTAATTATCCATAAAACTAAAGGTCCTATAAAATTACCAAAAGGAATTAAAAACCTTGTAAAGGTAGATAGGTGTATAAAAGTAGCAACATTAGTGTGGTTATTATTCTGCATATTAAAAGTATATAATAGTTTCTTATACAAATATATGTCTTTAAAAAGGTATTATGTTACACATAGTACTAAATATTAACATATTTTTAACATATTGAGTTGTGGAATATTTTCTATAATTTTGAAGAAACATTAATATATATGAAGCTTACGCCAAGTAAAATAAACACGTTTAATTTTTTTAAATTGCCAGCAGTATTCTTCACAGGAGTTCGTGTAAAAACAATAGATAACAACTCCTGTACAGTTAGTGTAAAGCATCGATGGATAAATCAAAATCCATTTAAATCTATGTTTTGGGCTGTACAAGGTATGGCTGCAGAGTTAGCTACAGGTGCTTTAGTAATAATGAAAATTGAAGAAAGTGGTAAAAAAATATCGATGTTAGTAACTAATAACACTGCAAGTTTTACAAAAAAAGCTACTGGCAGAATTACATTTTCTTGTAACGATGGCCATTTAATAGACAGCGCTTTAAATAAAACAATAGCAACTGGAGAAGGCGAAACATTTTGGATGCAAGCTATTGGTAAAAACAAGGATGATGTAGTGGTGTCTACTTTTAATTTTGAATGGTCTGTTAGGATAAAAAAAAATAAAGTGTAACTTTTCTTTTTTATACTCTACTTATAAACGTAACAACAAACAAATCAACCAATAATAAACCAAAAAATTATGACAGCACACGAAATAGATTACAGGATTTACGGAGAAGAAATGCAATATGTAGAGATAGAACTCGATCCTCAAGAAGGTGTTGTTGCAGAATCTGGCAGTTTTATGATGATGGACGATGGCATAAAAATGGAAACCATTTTTGGTGATGGCTCTAAGAAAGATGAAGGCTTTCTTGGTAAAATTCTTGGTGCAGGAAAACGTATACTTACAGGAGAGAGTTTGTTTATGACGGCTTTTTATAATAACTTAAGTGGTAAACGTAACGTTTCATTTGCTTCTCCATATCCAGGAAAAATTATACCAATAGATTTAACAGCGTTTAAAGGCAAGTTTATTTGCCAAAAAGATGCCTTTTTATGTGCTGCAAAAGGTGTAAGTGTAGGTATAGAGTTTAGTAAAAAACTTGGACGTGGTCTTTTTGGAGGCGAAGGTTTTATTATGCAAAAATTAGAAGGCGATGGTATGGCTTTTGTTCATGCTGGCGGAACTACAGCTAAAAAAGAATTAAAAGAAGGAGAAGTTTTACGTGTAGACACTGGTTGTATTATTGGTTTTACACAAAGTGTAAATTACGATATAGAATTTATTACTGGTTTTAAAAATACTGTTTTTGGAGGTGAAGGTTTGGCATTTGCAAGACTTGAAGGACCTGGAACCGTATACATACAATCGTTACCTTTTAGTAGGTTAGCTGGTCGTGTGTTGTCAAGTATACCAAAAGGAGGAAGAAGTAAAGGTGAAGGTAGTATTTTGGGTGGTTTAGGAGATTTATTGGATGGCGATAATAAGTTTTAAGAGTGTTAATTGTGAATAATTTAACTGTTAAAATATTTACGAAAACCATTTCGAATTAATTTTTTCACTAAATTTAATCGAATTAAAAAAATATTTGCCTATAATTTAAATTTACTTTTTTATTTAACTAAATACATAAATACTATGGCAAGAGCAATGTTCGAGTATACTAAAACCATACTTAATAAAGTTAGTTTTGATGCAAATTTGTTTTGTAAAGAGGTTCAAAAGGCACTTCAAAGATTACTACCATACGAGATAGAGGAAATTAAAATTTATATTGAGTCTCTAATACAAGACAATCCAGATTTAAACGAATGTTTAATTTATATAAAAGCATAAAAAAAAAGCGACTCTCGAGTCGCTTTTTAACATTTAATAATTAGCAAAATCAAGATTTCAATTTTACTTTTGCGAAAAATTTTTATAAGCTGAAGTCTTTATTTTCAATAGTATTATTTATTTCATTTGCAATAAGACCATTATTTAGTATAGGTTACATTGCTTATTTTCAATTAAACATAGACTATATAATTAATACATATTGTATTAATAAAAAAAACCTCAATTACAATGTAATGGTAATTGTCATTTAACAAAACAATTAACTGTCGTATCAAATTTAGAGGATGAAACAGCAGATTATTCTATTACAATAGAAGCATTCTATCCATTATATTATCAAAATTTAGAATATAAAAATTTTATAGGTATTTTTATTTCAATTTTAAAAAGTATTGGATTTATTATTTAAACGATTTAAATCATTATTTATCAAAGTGCTTTTAGCCTCCTAAACGGTTGGTTTAATTTTTCGGTTTAAACTATCGGGTTTAAAATAAAATACATCAAATTTTAATTCAAATAAATTCATTTAAAAAAATGAAACACTATATTAATGCCTTTTTTTTAATCATTATTTTTTAGGCAACGGACTAATAATTTCTACATTTTGAAATGCAATTGCTCCTCTAATAATACCAGAAATAACATCATGCAATGCTTCAATAATTTGCATTTTCAATTCACTTTTATGGTATATTATACTCACTTCTCTTGCAGGAGAAGGCGTAATAAATGGTTTTAGATTTACTCTTGTTTTATCATTAATATCTAATGTGTGTAAATAAGGTAATAAAGTCATGCCTAAGCCTTCGTTAGAGAGTTTAATTAAAGTTTCTATACTTCCACTTTCTAATTGAAAACTATCATCGTTTTGAGCTTTAAATACGCGACATAAATTTATAACACCATCTCTAAAACAATGTCCATCCTCAAGTAATAACATATCGTCAATATCTAAATCTGCAATGTCTATTGTTTTCTTTTCGCTTAGTCTATGACCTTGTGGTATGTACGCCATAAAAGGTTCAAAATAAAGAACACGCTCTTTTATATTATCGTTTTCTAAAGGTGTTGCAGCAATGGCAGCATCTAAGTGACCTTCGTTTATTCTAATTATAATTTCTTCTGTAGTTAACTCTTCTATTTTTAGTTTTACTTTTGGATATTTTTTTATAAAACTCTTTAAAAACATTGGTAGTAAAGTTGGCATAACAGTGGGTATTATTCCTAACTTAAATTCGCCACCAATAAATCCCTTTTGTTGGTCTACAATATCTTGTATTCTATTAGATTCGTTAACAATATTTCTTGCTTGAGTAACAATTTTTTTACCAATTTCTGTAAGTTCTATTGGTTTTTTACTTCTATCGAAAATTAAAATATTTAATTGGTCTTCTAATTTTTGAATTTGCATGCTTAAAGTAGGTTGTGTAACAAAACACTTTTCGGCTGCTTTAGTAAAATTTTGTTGTTCGGCTACTGCCAAAACATATGTTAGTTGGGTGATTGTCATTATTATAGTTTTAAACTATAAAAATACGTAAAATTATCATGGTTACTTATAGTGTAAGATTTAAAAAATAAAAAATGCGACACATTGGTCGCATTTTAAATTTACTAATTCTATTTTAAAATCTAATAGCCATAGTTATGTCTTTATTTTTTATTTCGAACTCTGCATCTTTGTATTGTGGTGGTCCAAAACTCATAGGGTTATTAGACATTCCATAACTCTCTAATGGCATTCTATTGGTATCGAAATCCATATTTTTATTTTCGTTTTCATCATGTAATGCCATAATAGCATAATTTCCAGGAGCTACATCATTAAACGTTATACTAATTTTCCCATCTTTAATTGTGGTTTCGGTAGATTGGACTCCTTCGGGAGTTTTCATAAAAGTAGATTGGTTATGTAATGTAAGTATTACTTTTCCTGTATCACTTTTTACATTATTTATTGTAACAGTAATGCTTTGGGTGTTTACATTTTGAGCAAATGATAAGAAAGAAGAAATAATTAAGGCGAATGTAATTGTTAATGTTTTCATGTTTATATGGTTTTAGTGTTATTGATGGTTCAAATATCTCATAAAACTAAAACGGAAACTAAAAGAAACTACCCAACTGTTGTATTTAATAGCTCAATTGTTAATTTATTATATAAATTTCAATTCTCCTGTTACGTAATCTACCAGCTTCTGTGCTATTGTCTGCAGTGGGTTTATCTTCTCCAAAGCCTTGGGAAGTTATATTATTAGGATTAATACCTTTAGAAATTAAATATATTTTAGATTCGCTTGCTCTTTTTTCAGAAAGCACCATATTTTTTTCACTACTTCCTACATTATCTGTATGTCCTGCAATATGAAATTTCATATTAGGTTGCGTTTTCATAATTTTTGCAATACTATCTAAAGCTACTCTATCGCTTTTTGTGAGTGATGCATTACCATTATTAAACATTATAGTTTTAGCTATACTATTTAACTCTGTACTTACTTTTTTCTTTATAGTATTATTACGCTCTATTTGTTGTTGACGTTGCGTTATGTTTTGTTGTTTGCCTTGTTGTTGTGTATTTTGTTTTACAGGACAGCCAGAATTTTGTGCTGGACCAGGTTGTTTTGGACATTTATCTTTTTTATCTATTACACCATCTTTATCTGTGTCCAAAACGGGACAACCATCGTCTTTAATTTTACCTTTAACTTTTGGACATTTATCGTATTTATCTGGAGTACCATCTCCATCGTTATCTGGACAACCACGCATATTTTTTGGGCCAAAATTGTTAGGACATAAATCTTCAGAATCTATTACACCATCTTTATCTGTATCTGGACACCCATTAGTTTCGAAAGTTCCAAATAATTTTGGACACAGGTCTTTATCGTCGTTTATACCATCGTTATCTGTATCCTTTCCGCCAAAGCGAAAAATTATTCCAGCAGAATGTTGCCAATGTTTTAAGCCATATTCCTCAAATGCTTGTTTGTAGGTGCTTTGTATATTAAAGCCAAAAGAATTGCCAATCCAAATATTTGTACCAATACCACCATTTACAGTACCTGCTCCTATAGTATCTAACCATGTATAACCACCACCAATTGTTGCATAAGGATCTAAAATTCCTAAACCATTTGTAAATTGATATTTAAACATACCATCTAAAGAAATGTATGGATATTCTGTGCTTTGAGTTTCTTCGGTAGGAAAACGCTCTTCTAAACTATTAAGTGAAGCAACGCCATCAAAAGAAATTCTATTTTTTATTAAGCGTCCTGCTGTTAATCTAAAACCTGCAGCATTTAAGTTCCATGTTTTAAATCTACCTGTTCCTGCTTCTTGTTCGCGAACAGGGTTGTTAATAGCGTTAGGTCCAAAACTTGTTGTCCAAGGACTGTTTATAGTTTGAGCGTTCGATGTTTGCACACCTAAGATAAGAACCATTACAATAAGAAAATAGCTTAAAGGTTTCATTGGGTTTAATAGAATTAATTAATAGCAATAGCAAGATATACTAAAAATTATAATATTAAAAAAAAATGAAGGTTTAGCAGTTAAAGTACCAAAACCTAAGATAAAATGCAGAGTTAACCATTTATAAAAGTCCTCTCGCTTTTATTTCTAAATATTTATTTATGGTATCTACAGTTAAGTTTTGTGGTGTTGTTAGTATTGAATAAATACCGTGTTTATGAAGTTCGTTTACAATAAGTTTTTTCTCATAAATAAATTTTTCTGCAATTGTTTTTTCGAAAATTTCGAAAGTATTTTCGGCAGGTTTTGTTGTAATTTTATCTAATTCGGTATTTTTAAAGAAAATAACCACTAGTAAATGGTTTTTTGCTAAAGCCTGTAAATAGCCTAACTGCCTATGTAATGCATCGAGTGTTTCAAAATTAGTGTAAAGCAAGAGTAAACTTCTTTGACTAATATTGCGTTTTACATCTATATACAATCTTGAAAAATCTGATTCTGCAAAATCGGTATCCAAATTATACAGCGTTTCTAAAATAGTATTCATTTGAGAGGGTCTACGCTTTGCAACCACTCTATTGGTTACCTTTCTTGAAAACGCAAACATACCAGCCTTATCTTGTTTCATTAACGCAATATTACTAATAACAAGCGAGGCGTTTATGGCGTAATCTAAGAGACTTAAGCCTTCGAAAGGCATACGCATTACACGACCTTTATCTATAACTGAATATACTGGTTGAGATTTTTCGTCTTGAAATTGATTAACCATTAATTGGTTTCGTTTTGCAGTAGCCTTCCAATTAATATTTCTAATATCGTCTCCAGGAACATAGTCTTTAATTTGCTCGAATTCCATGGTATGGCCAATACGTCTTATTTTTTTTAAACCATATTCAGACAATTTATTGGTAAATGCCATGAGCATATACTTTCTAAGCTGAAGAAATGAGGGGTAATTTGGAACCATTGCATCTTTTCCAAATTTATAACGTCGTGTAACAAAACCTATAGGCGAAGTTGTGTAGAGGTTAAGATTCCCAAAGTGATATTCACCACGTTCTAAAGGTCTTAATGTGTATTTTATTTTTTTACTATCAAGTTTATTAATAGTTGTTTCAATATTAAAATCGCGTTTTTGGTATTGAAAAGGTAACTCGTCTATTAATCTAATTTCGGTTTTAAAATTATAGGTATTATCTACAGTAATTGCTATTTCATTAATATCACCATTACTTAGTTTTTCTGGTAAAACTCGTGTTGCTTTAATTCCTTTTTGTTTATAGAGTATCATAAAATCTACTAAAAGCAATGCGCAGAATACAAAAAAGAGCATTTTTACAATATTTAATAATCCAGGAAACACATAAGCAAGTATAAAAAATGCAATGAGAATACCCACTACTAAAAAAAATCGAGAGGATAAATAACTATTTTTAAAAAAGGATTTCACTATCTCGGTATTTCTATAGTTTCTAAAATCTGGTCAATAACTTTTGCATTTGTAAAGCCTTCCATTTCACGTTCTGGTGTTAATACTAAACGGTGTTTTAAAACAGCTTTTGTGCAACGCTTTATATCGTCTGGAGTTACAAAATCTCGTCCATTAATAGCAGCGTTTGCTTTGGCAGCATTCATTATAGCGATGGATGCTCTTGGTGAAGCTCCTAAATAAAGATTTGCATTTGTTCTTGTATTATTTACAATAGAGGCTATGTATTTTATAAGGTTATCTTCAATTAGAATAGATTTTACAACGTCTTGATATTTTGCAATCTCTTCTGCATTTAGTAATTTATTTACAGTATCGAAGGTAAGTGTGTCTTTACGTTTATGGTTACCAACTAAAATTTCAATTTCCTCTTCTAAAGATGGATAATCGACTTCAATTTTAAATAGAAAACGGTCTAATTGTGCTTCTGGTAATCTATAGGTTCCTTCTTGCTCTATTGGGTTTTGCGTTGCAAATACTAAAAAAGGCTTTTCCATGATATAGCGATTGCCATCTATTGTTACTTGGCGTTCTGCCATAACCTCAAAAAGTGCTGCTTGCGTTTTTGCTGGAGCACGATTTATTTCATCTATTAAAATAATATTAGAGAAAATTGGTCCTTTTTTATATTCAAAATCTTGAGTTTTTACATTAAAAATTGAAGTCCCCAAAATATCACTTGGCATTAAATCTGGAGTAAATTGAATACGACTAAAATCGACATCTAAAGTTTTAGCTAATAGTTTTGCAGTAACCGTTTTTGCAACTCCTGGAACACCTTCTATTAAAGAGTGGCCATTAGCAAGAATAGAAATAATAAGTAACTCTACCATATTACTTTGGCCTACAATTACTTTACCAATTTCGGCTTTAATACCTTTTACTGCTTTTTGTAAAGGTTCTAAATCTATACGATTACTGTAGTGCTGCTCGCTGTTTGTTTTGCTGTTTTGTAAAACGTTATTTGCATCGTTTGTAGCTTCTATATTTTCGTTATCTAAGTTATTTAAATCTTCCATTTAGTGTTTGTTTTTTGTAAATGCTTCTAATTTAGTGTTTAAAACAATTAAATCATTTTCGGTATGTTGTGTTTTTTGTTTCAGGTATTTTATTAAATCTATTATTTCCTTTGTCTCTAAAGGTGTTTTACTAGATTTAAGTGCTAATTTATCAATAAAAACACTGTTTAAATTTGAAGTGTCTAAATAATATTGCGTTCTAATATGCTCTAAAAAGAAAACAATTTTTTTGTCGATAATGTTAGTGTATTCTTTATGCTGAAAATATAATCCTCCAATGGTTTTGGTAAATTCTACAGTAGCATTCTTTAAAGGTTCTACAACAGGTACAATACGTTGTGTGCGTTTACTTTTAAATATTACAAATATAATTAATGACAAAAGTGCTAAATAAAATGCCCATTTTAATGCAATTTGAGATAAAATATAACGTAGAGGACTTTTAATAATACGTCGTCCAGATTTGTAATAATCGTCCCATATAAATTGATTGTTTGGAAGATAAGAAAGTATGCTTGCTGTATAATCTTCTTTGTCGTTTAATAAATGATAATTTGTAAACGCAAATGGGTTTGTGTGTACGTAAAACATTCCATTATTTTCACCAAATGCTACTTTAATAAAGTTAGCCTCTTTATTATCGAAATCTTCGTTATAAACGTATCCTAAAACTTTAGTTTTTAATGTGTCTATAGAACTAAAATAACTGTTTTCTACAACATCTTTAAAAACCTTACTATTGTCTTTTAAAGCAGGATTGGTAAATGTTTGTTCTGTTTCTTTCTTTATAATACTTCCATAAAGTCTATTCGTTTCTATGTTTAGCGTATCTGCAACTTTACCGTAAAAATTAGAGGCAGATATTAATACAGAATTACCTTGGTTTACATAGTTTAAAACGGCATCTGCTTCTTCACCATTAAGTGTAATTCTATTATTAATAAAAAGGGTTGTAGATTTTTTAGTTGAATCAATTTTTCTGGTACTACTATAGAAATCTTGAGTTGTAGTAATAACATTGTTTTTAGAAAAAGTTTCTAATTCATTAAAAAGCACATAACAACCTAAAGGGATTTTGTCTTGCGAGCTGTAAGAGTCTCTCCAACTTAAGGCTTTTGGTTTTACAATTTCGGCAACAATCATGAACAAGATAATTGCGCCAATGCTGTATAATGCTATTTTCGAGCGCTTATCCATTAGAAATCTTGTTTAATTTATTAAAAATAAGTTGATTGTTATTAAAATCGGTTTCGTTTATTGGGAATTCACCATACCAAATGTAATCGTAAATGTAAGACGCCTTTTTAAAAACTTCTTTTGTAGAATGGTCTTTAATTTCGTTTAAATATTCGCTATTTGTTTTATCGAAATTCCATTTAATAATTTCCTTTTTAGAGAGCTCTTTTAAAGATTTTAAATAATGATAGCGTGTTGCAAGCCTAAAATTATTCTTTTTTAATGCTTTTTTAATTAGTTTATCGAAATTGGTTTGGGTTAAGGTTTCTTCAGTAAAATGAATAGAGTCTATGGCTCGCGATTCAGTTTTAAAAACACTACTTATGGGAGATTGTATTAAAAATTTAATAAGCAAAAATAAAACGCCAATACCTAAAATAGCATAAACAATGTATTCCATTAATTGGTAATTAATATCGATATCTATACCAAAAATATCTTCAAGCCAACCAAAGAATTTTCTAAAAACAGATTGTATTAAATTTACTCCACCTGTATCGTTTATTTCGTAATTAAAATCGCTTCCACTGTAACGTTCTTTTATATTATCTTTAAAATACAATATGTTAATGGCAGAGGAATCTGTTTTAATTACAATGTCTTGAGCAGTAATAGAAACACAGCTAAGTAATGTAAAACACGAAATAAATATGTAGTGTTTTAGTTTAATCATCTTCTCCTATTAAATCTATTTTACTTTGTAAATACGTGTTGTATTTTTCTTCGTGTAAATTGTAAAATAAAACACCATAAGCTAATTGCGATAAGGCTTGCGAGAAAATTAATGCTAAAAGAAAAACAGCAAAGCCAATAGTTAATACTATACTGGTAACGTTACTTGTTGCTATATCGATGTTACTTTCCACAGAAAAATAAAAATAAATACTTATTATAAATCCAGGAATTGCTAAAATTAATGCAGTAATCATTAGGTTTAAAACACCTATAACAAAACTATAACCTATAACTTTTAAAAAATTGTTTATAGCAAAATTCCAACCTTCAGACAGTGCGCCTACAGCGCCTTCGTTTCTCGAAAAAATAGCCATAAATGTAATGCCAAATATTGCAGAGAGTATAAAACTAATAGCATATTGTACTAATGAACCTACTATAGGAATAAAAGCAAGCACTAACGAGATTATAAAATAGCCAATGTAAATAACCACACCTAATAGTATAAATAATATAATATTACCTAGGTTAGTTTTAATGCTTTCCCAAATAGCATTAGATTTTTGGTTACCTCCAGTTTTTACGTATTGTATAATGTATGCGCTAGAAAAACTATAATTAATTAAGGCAGTAACAAAATAAATTAAAATAAGAAGTATTGCTCCAGCTCCTAAATACAATTGCGTTTCGGTTTGGTCGCTTCCCATTCCAAATCTAAAGTCTCTACTTGCTAAACCTAAAAACCCTGTAACTAAAAGGTAACTTGATAGTAATACAAAAATAATGCTTAATGCATTATACCTTAAATACATATTTAAATAATCTTTAAAATTATATTTTAAAAATGTAAAGTAGTTGTCTATTATGGCACCAAAGGAATTTCTGGTACGTAATTCTATATATTTTTCTTTCAATGTTGTTGTAATTTTTGGTTAAGTAAAATAGGGTAAAAAACGTAATAATAACTAATTAAAGCGGCCGATGCTAAAATAATACTATAAGAGATTATCCAATGCATATTATCTCCATATCTGGTAATAAAACCTTCTATAAAACCTGCTATTATAAAAAATGGTATTGTACTAATAATAATTTTTAAGCCATCTTTTGCGCCTTTCATAAAGGAGACTCGTCTGGAATATGTTTTGGGAAACAAAAAACTATTTCCCATTACCAATCCTGCGCAACCAGCAATAACTATTACAGAAATTTCTATTGTACCATGAAGCCAAACGGTAGATGTTTTTTCTAAAATACCATAATTATAGAAAAAAGTAATAAAAGCACCAAGCATGATACCATTACTAAAAAGCACGTAAATAGTACCAACACTAAATAAAATACCCATTACAAAAGCAAAAATACCAACACGAATATTATTAATAGTAATGCCCAAAAACATACCAATTTCTCCACTGCTTTTATAAACAGCCATTGGTTCTCCATTTTCTATATTTTCTATAGTCATGTTTACATAGCTGTCGCCTAAAATTAAACGCACAAAACTATCGTCGTTTAATGTAGAAACGACACCAATAGTTACAGCAGCCATAAAAAACAGAAAGGTATATAATAAGGTTTTATGATATTGTTTAAAAAATAGAGGAAACTCATATTTCCAGAAGGAAACAATTTTATTTTTTGTTTCTTTTTTTGTGATATAAATTTTTTGATGTGCTTCTGAAGCTAACGAATTTAAATACGCTAATGTCTTACTATCAGGATAATAGGTTTGAGCATAAGATAAGTCGTTAGTAAGCTGAATGTAATATGAAGCTAACGTATCTGGATTTATTTTTATATTATTATGCAATGCTTTTTCAAATGCAATCCATTTTTCCTTATTTTGCTTAACAAAAGACGCTTCGCGCATATTTAAATAATAATTTTAACGAATATACATTTCCATGAGCAATTTAGCAATTAACACTGCGCAAAATGTAAACTTAGATTACAAACTTATTGGGTTAGGCGAACGCTTACTCGCATTTTTAATTGATGGCATTATTTTGCTAACTTATATTTCTATTATGGAAAATGTAGTTGCACTGTCTGATATTTTTGAAACAGATGATTGGGGAAAACGCGGCTTGTTAGGTTTATTAACATTACCAGCCTTATTATACTCTGTATTGTGCCATATTATTTTCGACGGAAAAACGGTTGGCAAAATGATTATGAAAATTAAAGTAGTACGTTTAGACGGTTCGCCAACGCAATGGTATAATTTATTTGTACGCTGGATGATGCGTTTAATAGATATCTGGATGTTTTTTGCATCTATTGGTACTTTAAGTATTTTGTTTTCAGAAAAAAA